>OBEQ011576559.1_pt1 | contig 82200 bp, 63 predicted proteins | sample 1670901 | NCBI WGS metagenome assembly OBEQ01 (sample SAMEA104232315, study PRJEB22302) | groundwater metagenome | biome: forest; feature: aquifer; material: groundwater | place: USA | collected 2011-08-07 | depth 5.4 m | reverse complement strand
GGATGTCCCTGAAGCGGACTCCCTAATTTCCTTAACGTCATTAATTGATCTTTTGCAAAATATCCGGAATAAGCGAGCGCTGCATACAGAGCCGGAGCTCCATGACCTTTGCTTAAAATGAAACGGTCACGATCCGGCCATTTTGGTTTCTTCGGATCGTGGCGCATGATTTTGAAATAAAGGGCTGTCAAAATATCGATACAGGAAAGAGAGCCGCCCGGATGTCCTGAACCTGCTTCGGTCAGCATGCGGATAATGTCCTTACGCATTTCATTAGCAAGGTGGCGCAAAGAATTGATGTCAGCAGACGGCATTTTACTGTCTTTCTTGGGGTTCGATGAACTTTCGGTGACAATCACTGATGTTTTCTAAATCCATTCCTGGAAGGTTGCGAGAGATAATAGCGGTTTTTGCGGGGTGCGTCAACCCATTTGCCTGCGGAATTAGACGTTGATGAGAACGTCATTGCCTTCCACTTTCACTTCATATTTCATTTGGCAAATGCCGGGATCGGTCAAACATTCTCCGTTGGCCAGTTGAAATTGCCAACCATGCCAAGGGCATGAGACAACGCCGGATTCGATAAAACCTTCCGACAACGAACCTCCCCGGTGCGGACACATATCATCAATCGCATGGAATGTGCCTTCTATATTAAATAGGGCGATTTCCTTGCCGTTTAATTCAATCTTCTTGGAACTTCCGGGTGCGAGTTCCGATGTTGCTGCTACTTTAATAAACTTACTCATAAAACTCCTTCGATTAATAGTTGAGCAGGATATTTTGCTTGGAAACTCCTTTGGTTTCAAGTAATTTTCTAGTCTGCCCTTCCATTTCTTTATTTCCGCAAAGACAGCAAATTGTTTCATCCGGATGAATGTTCAGGTCTGAAATAATATCCGTCACGCGCCCCCTCAGGCCTTTCCACTCAGAATTTTCACTCTGGCTTAATACGATTTGGAGCTCGATTTTCTTTGACCATAAATTAAATTCGTCTTTGAACGGAATTTCGGCCTCGGTGCGCACCCCGTAAAGGAAAGTGATCCTTCTAAATGAATGTTCTCTTCTGAGGAGCGATTTCAGGAGCGAGCGAAGCGGTGAAAGTCCGCTGCCGATCCCAATTAACAACAGATCCTTTTGCTTGAACCGCTCAGCGGGAAAGCCGGGACCAAACGGAGGGCTTATTTTAAACCGGTCTCCTGCTTTTAATTGCACGATGTCATGGGCTATTGTGCCGGGCTGATCTTTGAGCAAAAATTCGATGGACTTTTTTTCTTCCGGTTCGCTCGCAATCGAAAAGCAGCCTTTTTTATCGGTGTTTGATAATACATTGACGCATTGGCCGGCTTGAAAATGAAAAATATGTTCTTCGGCCACCGGCGTTAATGCGGCGGAAAACAAGGTCGGCGTTTGCCGTTTGATTTCTACGACTTCCATTTGGACCCAACTGCTGCTCACAACGAATTCTCTCCTATCTTTAAATTCCGAAATCGGTATAATAAATCTCTGCTTTTAAAACTCAAGGAAAATACATGCCGAAAAATGAAGAAGCGGTTTTAATGATCGCCGCAAGCGAACAAGACTCCAATCTTTACTATGCTACGCGTTTTATTGCTCCGGATCCATTTGTTTATACAGAAATTCGCGGAAAAAAAATTATGATCATGAGCGAGCTGGAACTGGACCGGGCGCGCAAAGAAGCGGACGTCGATGAAGTCATTCACAGCGGCAAAATTATCGCAAAATTAAGATCGCGCGGCATCCGGCCGACGACCGCCGAAATTATTCATTTCCTCTTTCAAGAACGGAATGTCACATCGCTTCTTGTCCCCGGCAATTTCCCCGTCGAATTCGCCGATCAGCTGCGAAAAAAAGGTTATCCGCTCCGTTCAAAGCCGGAACCTTTCTATGAAGCGCGAATTATTAAAACCAAAAAAGAAATCGAGGCCATTTCCGAAAGTCAGCGCCATACCGAACGCGCGGTTGCAAAAGCAGTTGAGCTATTAAGAAAATCCAAAATCAAAGGCCGCTACATCTATTACCAGGGCAAACGCGTCACCTCTGAAATGATCAAACAAGTCATTAATGTGAGTTTAATGGAAGCGGACTGCATTGCCTCGCACACAATTATTTCCTGCGGAAAACAATGCGTCGATCCGCACGACCAGGGCTCAGGGCCTCTTCTTGCGAATCAATCTATTATTATGGATGTATTCCCGCGCCATGCGCACAGCCGGTATTTTGCGGACATGACGCGCACCTTTGTTAAAGGAAAGGCGTCTGAGAAATTAAAAAAAATGTACAAGGCCGTTCGGGAAGGCCAAGAAATTGCCTTTCGATCCATCCGGGACGGAGCTGACGGAATGAAAATTCATGAAGCGATTATGCGCCGCTTCGAACAGTTGGGATTTAAAACCGGTGAAATCGGAGGACGCATGCAGGGATTCTTCCACGGTACCGGACACGGCGTAGGACTTGATATTCATGAACCGCCGCGCGTTTCGCGCGGCCGGGATATATTGAAAGCCGGTGAAGTGGTAACAGTCGAGCCCGGACTTTATTATTTGGATGCGGGCGGTGTGCGCATTGAAGACATGGTTTTGGTCACCAAAACCGGCAACAAAAATCTGACGAAATCTCCGAAGTTTCTCGAAATTCCTTAACGCGCTGTCATCCCCGAATGTTTTAATCGGGGATCTAAGTTCGTAGATTCCCGCTAAAAGCGTGCGGGAATGACAGATTATCTTCCGGTTATTCCTAAATCACCGAACGCACAATGATTCAGCGGCTCACCGTGTGCGGGCGGAACCCAGAACATTCCAAGTTCAACAACGCCTTGAACTGTCCGAATGAAGGTGTAACTAAAACCGTTTCCGATTCCCGACATGACGCTTCCGCCGGTTTTGCGAACAGGCTGGGCAAATAGATTTGTCCAACCGAAAAGAATATTCACAACGCCTCTTCCGAGCTTTCCGGGAGCGCTTTTTGCGTAACTTTCGGATTCCGCTAATTGACAAACGCCGCAAGAAGGAGACGTTTGGCTCAATTCAACACTCGCCGGATCTGCAGCAGCCGGCGGGATAACAGAATAAAAACCCAAAATTAGAAATGCGATTAATAAGACGGTGATTTTTTTCATAACACCTCCTCGTTTCCGCGCATGTTAGCACAAATCAATCTCCGGGAAAAGTTTCTCTTCATTTTAGCCCCGGTGAAGCCGATAAATCGATATCATGCCGACCAAAGTCCACGGACAAAAAGAGGCATTTCAATCCGTTCCGAAGAGGCAATACGGCTGGAGCGCGGAGCGAAGAAGATTCGTCAGATTTCCCTGCGCCTGGAAGATCCGGTTCTGTGAATTAAAGGACGAAGAACCAAAATTTTATCACGGCAAATGCCGGAACTTAAGCCAAGGCGGCATGAAACTCACCGCATTTCAAGCGCTCAAACGAAAATCAATCGTTCTTCTTGAAATTGACCCGAATTTGTTTTCGGTCCACATTAAACTCAATACGATCTTGAAAGCTTCAGACAACCGGATCCTCGCCCATGTTTCGTGGCGGCATTTGAATTTGGAAACGGGTTTATTTGAGGCGGGAATTGAATTTCTTCTGGAAAATCAACGCAATTACTATCCGACGGAACTAGAAAAAGCCGCCGCGATTCCTTAAACAAATTCCGGAACGATTTTTTCGTTCAGAATTTTCTGTTCATATCCGCGCTTCAACAGCTCTCGGATACTTTCTTCACCGCTCGGGCCTAAATCCACCGTCAGGTCGTTCACGTACATCCCGACAAATTTATCTCCGGCTTCCTCAGTTATTCCCCGGCCGTACGGAAGTGCGTAACGGAGCGCGTCTTTTCTATGTTCGAGTGAATAAACAATACTTTCCTTGAACACTTGAGAAAAGGATTTCATTTTTTCCGGGCCCAAGTCTTTGCGGATCACATCAACGCCTAACGGCAGCGGAAGCCCCGTTTCCTTCCACCACCACTCGCCAAGATCTAGAATTTTATGAAGACCGTGTTCTTGATAAGTAAGTTGGCCTTCGTGAATGACAAGTCCGCAATCAGCTTTTCCGTTTTTTACGAAATCTAAAATTTGATCGAACGGAACAACAACAAAAGAAAAATCTTTTTCAAAAAGCCGGAGCGCCAAATAGGCAGTTGTTAAAGTACCCGGAACCGCAATTTTTTTTCCTCGTAACTCATTGGAATTAAAGGGTTTAGAAGCTACTACAATCGGCCCGTATTGCTCGCCCATGCTTGCCCCGGATCGCATAATTGCATACTGCTTATGAACATACGCATAAGCATGAACCGAAACAGCAGTGACTTCGAGTTCCGCTTTCAGCGCGCGCTTGTTGAGCGATTCAATATCCTCAACCACATGCGCAATCTGGAATTCCTTTGTATCAATTTTGTCTTTTGCGATCGCATAAAACATAAACGCGTCGTCAGGATCCGGGCTATGCCCAAAACGAATGGTCTGCATGCCGAGGTTTATATCATAGATAGAACGGCAATATGAAGAGGAATTTTCTTAGGCAGCAACAGCCAGTTTGAGTTGACGCAGCATCGACTGGTGGAGGAAACTGATAAAGGAGCGTGTCGGATCCATAATGCCGCTCGGCCCGGCAACGCTGAGCCAGTTAATGGAGCCGTCGAGTTGGAATAATAGAAGAGCTGCTTCAGGAGCTCCGGCGTTAGCGATCAATTTCGGGAGATCGCGCCGCGACAATGTCGAAAGAACTTCCCGGTCCGCGATCGCAATGACACGGCTTGAGAATCCCTGAGCATCGATGTCTTTGCGTTTCATTGCGATCAGCCGGTTAAATGCTTGCGCCGCACTGCCATGATAAGCAAGGCCAAGACGGCGCTGTGTATAAAGTTGGACCGGTTTATAAATCACAAAAATATTTTCTCTGAATAAGCTCATGATCATGTCTTCAGCCTGAAGTTCGAATGTGTATTCCGGTGCTAAGATCGCGATTTCTAATTGTTCATTGTTTGCGTTGGCTTTCATAACACGGCGAAGTTCTGAGCGCAATTCCGCGTCGTGAGTGAGCGATTCAAACGACACAATCATCCGGCTTTTCTGCGTGGTCTTGGCAATCGCCGCGCTCGAAGTTAAACGAGTTTCTGCTCGGGCCGCTTCGTGATTTACACGGGCTTGCCAAATGGCCGCTTGATTTCCAATACGTTCTTGAATTTTTACGAAACCTAATGCTGTCAATTGTTGGTCATCCAATTCAAATTGCTGAATTTGGAGATAATCAAATCCCATTTTTTTCGCCCAAGGTTTAAGTTGATTTACATACCAATAATGAAACATGGGCCTATTAAAATCGCGGTAAGGTGAAACATTCATTTCGGGAAATGATTGTATATTGCCGTACCCAATCCGGAGCGTATTTCCGTCAACATTCAAATCAATGAAGACAGGGGTGGTATGAGCAAGCGCGGCATTTCGCTGACGGACTTCGTCAAAAGCGCCTTCAAAAGTCTTCGTCAAAGACAGACTCAAGTGGCCGCTTCCTTTATTGATAATTAAATACGCCCCCTGATCTCCCAGAACTTGGGCTTTTCGGTCAAAACCTTCTGATGGTGTAAACAAAACTAAATTCTGTTCTGTGATCCCCAAATGCTTCAGAAGACCTTCTGGAATTAACGAAAGAATCGCTTGTTTCACCTCAGGCGGAGCAAGCGGTGAAGAAAAAACGGTAGATTTATTTGCTTCAATATCCGGATATGCCGTCGATTCGGCTGATACCCGTTTAATCGTCAAAACTTGAACATTCGTGTCATTGGGAATTGCAATATTAAGACCGTCCTCGATTAATTCTTTGCCGGTGTAGCTTCCGTAGAGCTGTCCGGTAACAGCATCCACAATTAAGAATTTATCGGTCGTCTGATCGAGGCCTCCAAGACCAAATAGTTCCGCAATTTTTTGAAGCGGCCGGACACCATTCACTTCTTCATCTCTAATTTTGAAGGCCGCTTTATAGGGGCCGTAACGTGTTCCGTGCTCCACCGCGACAATATTAATTTGGTCTGAAGCGCTAATACCCGGAACCACAAACACATCTGCAGATTCATTTTGATCATGAGGATAAACCCGGAAAGGCACAGCCGAGTTCAGTTCATTAAGAGCTTGAACGAGCGCTTTTCTGTCCCATTCGCTTTTAAAAGATAGTCCGATGCTTTGATCCGCCGAGACATAATTGATTAAAGTATCAATTGGATGTTCCGCCATTTGTACAATTTCATTAAACAAGCGCTGATATTCAGCGCTTGTTAACTCTGCTTTTAAAATCAGACTTAACCGCTTTGAAGTTGCCTGATATCTGGCAAAATTGAGCCTTTTTTCCCGATTAAGCCCGTGCTCGGAATCATATCCGTATTCATCAAGTGCTTTATTGAAGACTCTGAGATATGCTTCGGGCGTTTCAGCGGCGGCGATTAATGTGTTTCCAACTCCGGGCTCACTCCAATCAATAATTTCACCTTGCTGCTGATAGATTCCCTCATGTGCCGGCAATGTTATTTCGATTCCTCCGTTAGCAGCAACGTTGGTTTCAGAAAAACCTGCTGCTTCGGTATCAGGATCCGAATCATTGACTTGCATATCAGTTGCCGCAAGAACTTTTCTTTGCTCAATTTGTCCCCATCCTGTAGCAACGATCAATCTTCCCTTATTCCCCGGTCTTTTATTGAGCTCTGCTTGAAGTTCTTTTAAATATCGAAACATCCCTTTGGATTCATCACTACCTTGTACATTGCCAAAAATAATGACATTTGCGCGCTTGAGTATTTCTTCAATATTTTTTCTGACAAAAGCCCGTGAAAGCCCTGTTTTTTCACGAACGAGGCGGCCATACACTCCGATCACGGCAGCTTCAGGATTAAGATGTTCGAATTCCGGATCGAGTGCGAGCAAATCCTGATCCTGCTTAAGAAGCCATTTCGAGCGAAACTTTTCTTCAACCAATTGCTCCGGAGTCGGATTTTCCGGATCAGCGTCCGGAAATAATGTTTGAAAAGATTCATGCATAAAAATGTCGCGAAAATATTTGCTTGAAGCGAAAAGATTGTCTCCGTTGGTAATAGCTTTGGAATTATTTTTCGGATCCACCTGACTAACTTTGGATTCAACGTGCATCGTAGCCACTCCATTGCCGCGAAGCGTGCGCATCATACCGCTCGTTGAATCGTAATGACTTCCGCCCCGGTGAAAATATTGACGATATTTTTGCGGAATTCGCATCCCGCGCATAAAATCTTCGCCTTCCTCGTGATCGTATTCACCTCTATTATTAAATGTGTGTGTCGTAGCATTGCCCTCTACACTAATCAGCGAATCTTCGGTTGCTGTATCAGTAATTAAATCCATATGCTCCCGCCAATCCGGATCTTCTTGCATGATTCTTTCTCTTTCCTCCGGACTTAATCGGTCTAATTCATCAGACATCCGTTTAAACACACCGAAAGGACCGGTTTGACCATCTTGAAGCCAGAAGAATGGATCTTTATATTCGCCGTTTTTTTCTTTGGCTTCTCGTTCTTGTTTTTTCAGCCGCTTCACCAATTTGAGCGAAGCTTTTGAGAAAAATTCGGTAAATTCTTTCCAGGTCGCGGAACCATATTCATGCCCGTATCGGTAAAGAGCTTTCGTATAATATTCTTCTCCGCCTTCTTCGGCCGGCCTATCTTTAATCAGGTAAACATCGATCCAAAGGGTTTTGCCTTCTTTTTCAACTTTCACCCTTCCTTTAAATACTTCGACTGTTACATCCTTTCGTTCACGACCTTTTCTGACTCTAGTGGTATAAGTAAAAAGTGGCTTTGAAAGATCTAGGTCTTCAACCGGCAACGGAAGCTTCGAATAATCGACATCTTTGACCATGACATCCCGTTCAATCTCGCGTTCTGTTTCACCTTCACGGATTATTTCTTTAACTTTTATAATCCGGAACGGATAATAAGGTTCAATAAAAGCAAACTGTCCCGCATTATCTTGTAAAATTTTAAATGCGACCCCATGCGATTGTTCCACACGACCCAAGCCTCCTGCCGCGTTGATGGCTTCCGGAGTAATGTTGAAAACGGTGCGGTTTACCATGGCCGGTGCATTTTCTTCAAGCCATTTTTCGGGAGAATCCAAATTCAACATTAGGATAATTGAATCTACCAAGGGCATAATAGGACTGTCCGGTGGGCGGCTTTTAAATGACGCTTTCTCAGTTTTTAAAAATTTAAGAAGTTGTTGTCTGTCCTCACGAAACATGAGGTTGATCGCTTTTAAAATCGGGTAGCGGCTTTCGACCGGATAACGCTTCCAACGTTCCGAGGCAGCGGCATAACTCCGAATAAAATTAATCAAATGGATTTTCGCCCCAGGCGCTTTTTCTTTCAGTTTCTGAAGATGAATTTCAAATTCTCGTTTGATAAAACGAATCGCATTAAACTTGATCGCGAATGCTTGTTCTTCAACGGCCAGGAGATAACCTTCGTCTGTCTTACGTAGAAACCCGATATTGACCATGTGATCCATAAGCGCTTGAATGTTAACGTCATCGCCGATTCCATGATCGATCATTTTTTTGATCAAGTAACCTTTCAGCTGATCATCCAGTACTATAGGTCGCGAATCAGCGTGAATTTTATTGAGAATGATGCGGCCAATGATGTTCATTCGTTCCCAATTAGGGGTGTGCCTGAGCCAAGCGGGAGCTTGATCACCGACTCCTTCGAGTAAGTTTTCATAAAGATCAACTGGACCGTTGTGCCGGGTTTCGGATTTGGCGGTTGCAACGGGCGGAAGATTCATCGCCAGTAATTTAATGAAATACCGGTTAAATGAATCCTGATCAATTCTCGATTCGATTCTAACGTCTTTTAAAACCAAGGTGTCGTTTTCATCAAAATAAATCCCAGGATTTTTGAGTGCGGCAATTTGTTCTCTCATTTGAGGTGATCTCAGATTAAGCGGAGCAAACAGCTTCGCGCGCTGATTCGGAGAAACAAGCCCGACTGAGCCGCGCCGATAATCAAACATTTCAACCCGTCCGATGAAAGTGACGTCATTTTTAGCTTCCTCATCCTCGCGCATCGGAATTTTTAAATCATCAAAAACACCTTTGTCACGGCTGTAAGCTACGGTCACATCTGAAACATGTCTGTCTGTCAAAATAAAAGAACCGTTCGCAGTGATCGAAAAAGCGTTTTTAACGCTCGCGCGGCCAAAAACGGAATACAACCGGAACTCATCTTCGTAGAATTTAGGATCCGGGCTGGCTAAAGAAAACGCCACCAACGGAAGACCGGGCTCTGGGTCTACAAAACGCTTCGTTACTTTGTCATAACGCAAACGGTCAGTGCCCAACATATAAGCCGAAGTGGTGTTCTTAATCGGAAAATAAAAAGGCGTCCGTAAATCCGTAGGTAGATTAACAAAATGAAGCAATTGTTCTAAACCAAACGCGGGCAATATGCCTTCTACGGCCATTCGCTCCGCGGTGTTTAAACGGGCATCGGTTTTGAAATCGTGAACTAAATAGCGGTTCAGCCGGTGAACGGATGAAGAAAAAGCGCCGTCAATCGGTTCGACTCCTTCTTCATACAAATTCTGAATAAAATCAGGGGTAATAATGTCATCTAGAATGTCCGCGTTTTCCTTCCCGACTGCCGAGACCAATCGTTCTAAGATGCTGCGAAGAAGACCTCGATTAATGTAGTACATATTGGTATTTTGAGTTTGGTGACCGGCAAAACCCAAACCACCGGGCTGACCGGCTTGATAAATTAAAGCTGAGGTGGCTGATTTTGCGATTTCTCTGGGTTCAATAATGTCCGGCACGACTTTTCCGTCAAATTCCTGCCAACCTGTTCTTCCCGCATCGCGATCGAATAGTGTGTTAGTCGTATTCACTTGAAGAATAGGAATACCCTGGTCGACAACATAACCCACGAGTTCAGGGATCGGCGCGGCCGCATTATCTCCGCCGATAAACATCCAAACTTCCGATTCTCCAGGAGCCGGGGTAGCCAAAATTTCGTGGACCAATTTAAAAAGCCAATATCCGGTCCCTCCTGCTGAATGAGGCAAATCTCTGTTCGCTGCAATTAAGTCTGTTTGAATTTCCCGTCCCGGTAAATCAGCTTGAACCAACGGATTTAAAATTGTCATACCACTATCCGTCATGGCCTGACTATAAGTTCGAGTCGGTTCGGGAGTTGGCTCCAAAAGACTTTCATAGAAAGGACTCTGTAAAAGATCGCTCAAGCTGGCTTTCGATTTTGGGCTAATCAACGATTGAATATCAATGGCAGAAAAATTTTTGTTCTGTGCCATGGAAATGAGCTGGCGCATTTGGATTTCAAGAATGCTTAAAAATATTTTTTGTTTACCTCGCCCTTCTACTTCGATGGTGACATCGATACCCAAATCAATTCCCTTCGTACTTACTTTCACGTCCTTCACAGCAATTTTTCTTCTTCTGGCCAACATTTCACGTCTACCTGTCCGGACTCCGGATCCGCCCAACGCATTCATGTACCGAACCCGTGTTCTAGAAGCGGTTTTCAGATAAGAAGCTTGATTTAAAATAGTTTCAATGGAAACTTGATTATACTCACTTGAAATAAATGCATTGCTTCCTTCGGCAAGAAGATGAAAAGTTCCGCCGGGTTCAAAACTTAATTTAATCGGCCTGCCCGCGACTTGGTAATGAAGACTGGTTAAACGCTGCCGGAGCATCTGTCGGAGATAATCCCTGTTCAGTTGATCAACTTCCAAGCCCGCCTCTTTAAAATTTTCCTGCAAGATTTGCATTGCGGCTTCCACCGATTGTTCTTGTTCCTGTGTCAGTTGGACTAAATCGGCCATATTGCGTTGGGGAAATTGAAGTCCGGGAATTAATTGTTCCGGCGAAAAATCTATTTCGGGAAGAACTAAAAGTTCATTCTGGTTAAAATTGAACGCTTCTTGAAAAGCTTCCGAAAATTCAATCAGCGGACTTTCCGGACCTAAAATCCGCGGCGGCATCCAACCTTTAATTTCTTGTTCTCCGCGGGCAGTTTCTTCGTTCACCGTTTTTTCGTTCGCTTCGTCATCCGTGAGCAGATCATATCCGCCTTGTGTTTTAAAACGCTCAATTGCGGCGGGGTCTCCAAACAGCATCCAGTTTGATCCGAAGGAGCCTTTTCCCATCGGCATCACCGCCAAGCCCATTCTTTTTGCGACTCGCAAAATGCGGGCATGACCTCCCAAATAGGGTGCATCTTGCTTTTGAGGCATTCTGGGATGTTCTAAATTAAACGGCTCGAGATTATTCAGAAATGGATCCAGTTTTCTCGTCTCATAAAAGGGCTGTCCGGGTTCTTGAGCAAGTTTGAGCCATTCAACTTGAAACCATATTCGGATGTTCGTGTACTCATTGATTGCTTTTTTCAATTTGACCATGTTGCGGCTTTTTAATGCCTGGTCCATCATTGAGGTTAGTTTGACCATTCTCCGAGCTCTGCCTTTGGCTCCCGGATGAAGAATGCTCGTCACGTCAATCATCATGCGGCTTGTATAATCGTTACGTTCTTCGGCAACGCCATTCACGTATTTTTGTCCCGGCTGTAAAACAAGTGACCCTTTATTCAGCCATCCGGAGAGCGCCGGATCAATCGGTTCTGCGAAAATCGCAGAAGGACTCAAAGGCTGACCGTCAGGCCCCAGAATTCCGCCGAAGAAGTAAAACCGGCGCGCACCTAAGTAAGCGGACAAAATTCCCTGCCCGCCGGTCATGTCATTAAATTCATTGGAAGCAGCGCGAATTAATAATGAAATCAGTTCCGGAGTCGAAATATCCCGTTTGATATATTTCGAAAGCACTTGGCCGACCAAACCGATCAACAAATCATAAATGTTTGAATTTTCAAAACCGCCACCCGCAGTGACCGCGATTCCGTCTTCTTCAATTTCAATCCGGATGCCGCGCAAGCCAAAAACATTTCCAAGAAGATAAGCCACCGCATCGGCTTGGCCTTCCGGCGTTCTGAAATCAACCGCCGTTAATTTCATGGGTACTTGTGTAATCCGGTTAATACGGAGCCGGTTATTAATATATTGAATGGAATTCGGAAGATGCTTTCCTTCGCTGTCTCGGGCAAGTCCCAATGTTGCCTTAATCCGATTTTCATGCGCGAAGGCAATTAATGAAGGATAAGCGCTCAATTCAATAGAAGGTTCCTCTCTCGTTAGAAGCCTCTGGGTCGGGAGAACGTCTTGACCGCTTCCGAAAACAGCACCGCGCAAAGGCGCTGAAACGGATAATTCCTGACCTTTTGATTCTGCCGCGGAAATCCGGTCCCAAATGGTCTGCATGTCTGTTTCATTCACTTTCATGGAAGTTTTGTTTGCCTGCTTTTGATCAATCGCTTCAAAAACGGCCGGATGCAATCTTTCTTTCGGTTTTTTTCCGGACAAAAATCCAAGTGCATCAATCGCATGTCCTTTTTGAGTTTTTATTTTCGCTTGCGCTTTCCGCGTCTCAGCGCGGGCTTTCGAAATTTGGTCGTAACTCGCGCGAACGGCGCTTTCGGCCGCGCCCATGTCAGTGAACTCCTGTGTTTTTACTTGGCCGTAAACTTGTGAGGCCAAATTTCTTCCGCTCTTCGGAAGCATGTCTATCACTTGCGTTAAGGAAAGTTTTATTGGCTCAGGCGGAGCAGGTTGAGTTTGCTCAGGAATCGAAATGCCAAAAAATTCTCGTTCTTCATCCGTTCCGTGTTCAACTAACCATTGCCTTAAAAAATCAGAGGCTTCACGTTGTGAAGTCCATTTATGCTGATCGTTATAATCAACAATTTCATCTCTTGACCAGCGTCGAGCAACTCGATATGAAAAACCATACAATCTATTGGAGTTTTGTTTATGAGCTGCGGGTACAATGTTCCGGAGATCGCCGCCGATAACGTCGCGTAAAGCAATGATTTCCATTTGCGCATCGGATAACTTATTTCCCGCAGCTAACCAGGCGCCTATGTCACTCAATTCAAGCGTTTCGGCAGATAAATTTTTCTGTCCTGTTGCTTGATATCCTTGTTTCTTCAAAATAGGCGTGATTTGATGATTGCTACCTAAAACTAGAATCACATTTTTCTGATTCATTGCCGGACTCACGGCTTGAGATGCAATTTTTTTATCTCGTTTTGCCATATGCTTGGAAAACGCTTCTGCATATCTTCTGATTGATTGAATATAAAATTGTCTCCTTTGGGGATTGCGAATGCCGCGACGCAACGCGACATTGGCATCGCTAAGCGCCGCTTCAGAAGCTACGAAATCCAACCATGGTTCGATAGAAATCTCTTCAAAATCGAGAGAAACTTTCGAATCTGTCGCAAAATACCATTTCAAAAATGCGATTAAAGTTGCCCCGTGTTTTTCCTGAAGGATACTCTGGTCCCGACGAATCATTCTGCCGATCAGTTGCTTCATCTTCCGAACGTGTTCATTAAAATAATTTTCAAGCTGATTTCTCTGCCAAGTTCTTCGAACTCGGTTTATAAATTCCCACTGTGAACCGGCTGTGTATAATTCAACGTTAGCCGGAGCCCATAAACCTTCATGAATAACAAGAACCCGTTGATTTTTTTGAACCGCACTGCTGATGATCTGGTTCAGTGTAGGGACGATACTTTCAAAGTCTTCGGCGGTATTATGCTCATATCCAACGATGTGAATCGGTTCAATGGGTCTGCGCGTCTCCGCACGAGATGACTCTGTCTTCAACTGTTCAAGAACCCAATTCGCGCCGCTTTGAAGAGTTTTATTTTGGCTTTTTGAAACCTGGATGACAGCATTTTGAATGACTTTAAATGCTTGAGAAGATTCTCGGGCTCTCACAACTAAACCGACTGCTGCCGATTCATGATATTTTTTATCGCCCAATAATTGAACGAGTTCCGCAATTTGTTCGGCATCTGTTTTTCTCGGTCGCGTTTCCGCTTTTGCTGTTGCAACAGGTTCTAAGAAAAATTCGATTTCAATAATATTTTGTTCGCCGCTTTGTCGCTTAGAAACTTTAACTGATTGGTAACCCAGGTTTCGTCCGCGAACTTCGTGTAAAGCAATCGAAGCGAGCATGCGACCTTGCGTTGTCATATCAAAGCCGTGAAGCGTTCGGTAATCTCGGAGCACATAGGGTGAGCCGGGAGTAATTTTTACAACGGGATTTTGATGAGTGCTGACAAATTGGGCGATTTCTTCTAAAAGTTCGTTTTCATTAAAGGGTTTTTGCGGACCCGTTTGAGATTGGTCTCGGAATGAAAAGTCAAAACGTTCACCTGACATTGTGAGCCACTGTCTCTCATGTATGAGCGACGCATTGTTGATCGTATAAACGAGCGCCCGTGATTGGTCTTGAAGGTTTTGTCGCCATTGAGCCTCAAATTTTTGGGCGGTTTTTTGGACGAGTTGATTGACTTGTTGAATCTGTCTTGCACGAATTTCGGTTTCAGCAGAATAAGGAAGCTCAAGGATTCTTCCGATTGAGATGTGGCCGAGCTTAGGTCTGCCCGAAATTTTGTTGCCGGTGAGTAAATTGGCTTCGTCCGCCAATGCTTGTTTAAGCGGCATAAACCGGCCCGAAGAATCAATTAAGAAAACAACGAATCCGCCGTTTGCGGTGATTCCGTATCCCATTCGTGTGAGTGAAATCGGCGCTTCAGCTCCAATTCTTTTTTGAACGGCTGATTTAATTTTTTCGACTTCTTCCGGAGATAGAAATTGAATCGGGTTGTCCAATAGTTCCTGGTGTTCCTGAAAAACCATGACGCCTAAGTGCGCATTAGTATCGCCGACTTCCCAGGTTTTGATTTTGTCTTTGTCCGCGCCAAAAATATCTTCAAGACCTCGAAGATATTCATGAAACGCCGCATGCGCTTCTTCCATTAAAGTTGAATGGCTGTCGATTTGGTGAACGAGAATGTAAGCACCGGGGTCAAACCTTCTCGGTTTATACTGACCGTCGACCAATTCAAAACCGCGCAAAATAGAAGCGCCGTCAGGATATTCGTTTAAGTTCGCGAGATTGCCGTGATAATTCGTTTGGTAAAACGCCACCTGTTCGTCAGCGTTCCGCGTCTCAGCGCGTTTTTTGAGTACAGCTCGCGTTAAAAATCGAACGACTTTATCCGGTTTTGCTTGGTTTAAATCAGGCCATTCCGTTTTTGCGGCATCGGTCGCATCCGCAATATGAGTGAGAACAGCTTTGGCGCGCGAAGCGCTGAGCGTAGAAAATGACTCATGTTGAGATTCAAGTCCCGCAAAAACGCGGTGCGTCAGATCCAAAGCTTCGGAGAAACCGCGCGGCTCTTGATTGCCATTTAAATCATGTTTCATTGCTTTCCAGGGCTGAGCGAAATTTCTTAAACGAGAAGCGACCGAATCACGGCCAGAAATTGATTGCCTTAAGAGAGCATCTCGACGCTGAATATGTTCAAGCACTCTTTTTGCCGCCGGAGGATTCAACAAACTTTCAGTGCTTGGATAAGCGGTCGCGCCAATTTCACCATGTCCATGAGTGGGCAGTAAAAACCAATTCGTTTCTCCCATTTCAATTAAATCTGAGAGAACTTTCATTTCGGTCTCAAGCTCTTCATCCGTTCCGAGTCCTCTGACATGCCAAATGTGCTGACGAATGTAGGTTCTGGCGTATCGGGGATCGAAACGGGAAAGAACTCGAGAATGTTGATCGATTAGTTTGTCGACTTCATTTTCCTTTTCAAAAATGACCCTTTCAGGATCCGCGGACGGCGCAAGCGCTTTTTTGAATGCGTGCATACCTATTGGCTGCTCAATTAATGCAAGAATGCGGGCTCTGTTTAAGCCACGCGCAATAAAGTCCCAAGTATTATTAAGTCGCATGACTTTGTTATTTGTATAACCGCGCGGCGGACGAAGCGCAGGATAATCAGTCAAAAATTCTTCCAACTCTTTATGAGCCAGTGCTAATGACTTTGCAAGACCGACAACTGCTTTGTTCACCTCAGCTTGGTCTTTGTCAAAAACGGTTTTGGCCCGTAGCATTTGAGCATCTTGCTGCGAAATTAAACCATAAAGAACCATTCGCTCCAGAGTTCCGGGATTTGCTGTCAGCATTCTTCCTGCAAGTCCTGGATATTGAAGTCTGTCTTCGGGAAGGATCCGAGGCGCCCATTCCGAAACAGGTAAATTCTCAGCTTTCCATGCCGCTATCAAGCCCTCATGTAATTTCGCCGCTCTCATTTTCATTTGCAGACTATTGACTTCGCGCCCGCGCAAATATCCAGTGGCTCCGTTCACGTGAAGGAACAGATCGGTCGTGGGTCGCCAACCGGTTTCCAAAAATGCCGGCGAAACATCAAGCGCTTGTGCAAATGCAAATATGGTTTCACGGTTCCACTTTGCACGAGTAAAAATGGAGCGAATATTCTGATGGCTAATTCCCAATAAAGGCGCCAAAGAGTGGCTCGTCAAACCTTTGGTTTTCATGATTAATCTTACGCGCTCGCTTGGCGTGCGCGCCTCACGGAGCACTTGAAAACTGGTTTTTCCATAAATCATAAAGTATGGATTCACGCGCAATACCTGGCTCAAAGCAATCATGGTTGAAGGCCTTGGGTCAGCTTTCATTTGGTCGCCGGACCAGGCATAACTTGAATTCCTTGGCAGTCCCGCAACCGATGCAATATCCGGATGCGACCAACCAAGAAATTCTGAGATAATTAATAAACGTTCTATGAATGTCTTCGCTACTTTTAATTTTCCCTGGACTGACTCCGGAAATTCTTCGAACCCTTTTTCCGAACCTATATTTTCTTTCCAGGGCGGCGCTACACGAATCGAAAATTCTTTCTCCGTCACTTCCCATTCAAAATGAGAAGCTCCTGTGAGCTGACTGTTAAATTCTTGGGAAAGCTTTTCTTCAATTCGGGCAATACCCTTTGGAATATCCGAGGACAAAATAGGAAAATAATAGGGGCGCCCATAGAGCGGATAAACCGCAATACTGTGATTCATGCCTGAGCGAACATACAGATCAGCAATTTTTTTCATTTCTTCGACTGAAGCGACATCGCGCCGAACATCTAATGTAAGCAAAGCTTCGTTTAAGCGCTGAACGTTGCCATTACTCTTTGATGTGCCTTGCATTAAAACTTTTCCAAGTAGCTGCGTTAGGTTTTCTGCTTGAGAAGCAGATAAAAATAACCTGGCCAGTTCCTCGAGCTTAGCTTGTAATTGTCTTATCCGAGAGATATCTACTGATTGAAGAATGGCCGTAACGTTACTTCTAATCATGAGACGTACAAGTCCGTCAAATTGCTCGCCCGATGCCGTGCGCGTCTCAGCGCGGCCGGCCATAAGTTTGTCAAAATTAGTCCTATTTTCTTTCCAAACAGCTTTCATTTCTCTGACCCATGATTTGCCGTCGTAGGACAAAAGGTCAAAGACTTCGCGGTTTTCAAGATATCTCAGTGATTTCTCCGCTTTTTGTAATTCTTTTTCGATCCATTCCGCCCAAAATGCTCTTTTGTCTTCACGCCGGAAAGGTGTCTTTAAAACAAATTGAATCGTTTTGCCCGCCGACTGAAGCGCTGTTAAACGGCGTCCAGCAGCGGCATTCAGTTCATCCATATCTGTATCGTGCCCATAGGTAACCTCGCGATGTCGCGCCGCTTGCCATTGCGCTTCGGAAATTAAAATTGGAAATAGCGTAATCCAATCTTCTAACATTAATGTGGTCCATCTAAGGCGCGCTGCCTTTAAATACCTCATTAATTCAGCGCCACCTTGAGCTTCAATAAAATGAGAAGCTTTGTCAATTTTGGCTTTCATTTTTGGAGTCAAAGGCTTTCGAGATTCAATAGCCCCATTTGTTCCCGCTATCGGGTAGAAGAAAACTTTGTCGAGTTCGGCGGAAGAACGCTCAAAAGATACGGTATAAATTCTGCTATTGGTTTCAAAAAGAGGAATGTCATCGACCAAGTTTTCCAAGTGAGCCTTTAGAAAATCCATTTTTCGGGAGTGCATGATCAAATAAATTGTTTTCGGGTCGTTGCTGCTCAAGAGAGCGCTGGCAAAATCAAAATAATGTTCAAAAAGAGTTTGCAAATAAGTATCCCGCTCTAAGTCCCATTGCTTGTAAACTCGTTCTCCAACTCTTTGAAGGAGCAAAAGAACTAACCTCTCTTCCCTAATAGAAGTTTGACGAAGATGCTCTTTAACTAACCGCCTAATTTCTTTTATTTTGTCTTCAAAATTCATATCATCTGTACTTCGCGTCTCCGCGCGAGAAAGTTGATCACTTTCACGGTATTCTTGAATTTGATCAACGACATCGGGTCCCATTGCGTGAACGAGAACTCTCACCAAGCTTCGTCTATCGCCTAATGTTTCAGCGGTGGTGCCGGCTGAAATCATGAGGTCCAACAAATCTTTTCTTGCCCGCCATCTTTTCATCCGGAATTGACCGCTGGCCTGTTTTTGAACGGTCAGTGGAGATGAAAATATAGTTCCGAATACTCGTTTCCATAAAGGTTCTCGGGTCTTGATCCAATCGCTACCAAGATTTTCTTCAGCTTGCCTTTCTTCCTCCCAAGATCTTTGAAAGTTCATCGTGTCTATATCAAGAAGCTCTTCCTGGCTTGCATTAAGTTCAATGAGATCAATTGAATCTGTTCCTTGAGAAAGCGCATCATAGGCTTCATCCCACCGACGGTAAATTTCAGAACGAATATTTGCTTCATGATTTAAAGCGCGCTGATGTAAATAGCCGACCGGACCGTAACGGCTGAAAATAAAATAACCTGACCCATACACGCTCCACCAAAACAAACTCATTTTTAAAAGTTCCACAGTTTGATGGACGAGTATCGCGTGATTTTGTTGCGGCCAAGCCAACGACAAAAATACGGACCACAAGGAAGCAGCTAAAAAGGTAACGGCTCCACCGACAACCAAGGCAGCTTTGTTGTAATGCTCGACCCAGGCGACAGCGCCTCCGAAAAACTCAGACCAGGAATTAACTTTCTTGTAATCCTTCTTTAATTCTTCAAAACTTTTATTTGTTAATTCGTTCGCACTGCGCGTCTCAGCGCGGCGCGGCGGAATCGCCGTCGAAAGTGGAGTGTATGCTCCGTCATGCAATGTGGTAATACTTTCTTCCATATTTCGTACTAAATCGCTGCCTTCAGGAAAAGCTTGCGGGAAATTTGCTTTCAGTCGGTAAAAAATTTCATACATCCGTTGAGCAAGCGGAGGATTCGGCGGCTGTTGAAATGAAAGACTAACTCGTAAAATATCTTCGGTATCAAGTTGCCCAACAGCTGCTTTTAGGGCAGGAAGAAATGAAACAAAATCTTTGTTCGCCTTCATTAGAGTTGTCCCCAATAAAGAAATCAAAATTTCTTGGAGCCGCATTTTTTCTTCTTCTGGCCCGGTAATTCCGCCTTCTCTTCTTAACCGATGAAGAAGACTGATGGCAGGTTCGTAGCGATCAAGATCTGAAACGGTGGGAATAATCTGTTTCAAATCCGCTGGAATTTTGACTGCTGTTTCTATATTGCTGTGTTTAAGACCTCTGAAAACGACGTGTGTAGATGACGGAAATTCTAATCTCGAACTATTAATACGCGGACCTTCTTCTTGTAAATCTCGGATTTCATCCGACTTGTAACGCATCCGGTCTGCTCGTTCCAAGACTGTCTTTAGCGAAGATTCATTACCCTGCAGCATCTCATTCGCAGCTTCTTGAAACAACATTTCCGAGCGGTCCCACAGCCACCATGTTTTCGGAGCAGGATCTTCAAAAAACAACCGGACGCGATAACCGCGGTCTTTCAACCGCTTAATTCCCCGGTACAGCCCCATCGAAAAAGCACCACTTTTGGCATACGCGCTATCATCCGGAAATTCTCCGCGTCTGAGTGCTCGCGCATCTCGTTCTAAACCTTTTATGACCTTATCTCTGAAACCCGCAAAAGACCGCGTTAATCCTTGCTCATCATCTGCAGATGAAATTCCTGGCAGCAACAACATTTTCGGAATCATGCCTGGCTCAATGCGTTCCAGATGGAATACAAGCTCAGAAGCTTCATCCGGCGGCAGGTTCGGAAGAAGTGGCGGCAGATGCGGTTCCAGCGCTTCAAACATTTTATCCGCATCTTTTTTCGATTGATGAAAACCAAGAACAAATAAAACTTTTCCTTCTACTGCAGGCGACGGCAAACTAAAACCTTCAACTGAAATATTAAAATTTTCGATCAGGAATAAAAGTATTGCGGCAATTTCTTCTCTTCGTTGTCGATTCAATTGTTTTTCGTCATCCACCGACAAAATTCTTTTAATTTCGGACTTTACATCATCATTAATGTCTAAGGGCTCAATGCTGGTTTTAATTTGCTCAAGTTTCTCGAGTCCTCTTTCGCGCAAAATATTTGTTCCGAGTTCGCGGAGCTGATCTTTTTTAGATTTATCGGTTCGAATTGTTTTGAGTTTGCTGCGTAATTCATCAACGTTTTCAATCGTTCGCGTTTCGGCGCGCTTGTAGAAAATCCGTAGCGACGTCCATTCGTGATCCGGAGTGTTGGCAGGCGTAAGAGGATTATTTCCAAACGTTTGGCGCGCCAAATCTAATGTGTAACGTGTTCTGGCGATTTCAAAATGTTCAATGTCCGGATCGTTTAAATATTGATTGGCTACATCGTCAATGGTAAGACCCGGCCGAATTCCTACTTCGGTAAAACTATCTGTGCGTGTTTCTGCGCGTTTTCTGGGCAATACAATCTCTTCAGCCCGTTTGGTTTCGTCGCCGATAAATGCAATATTAGATCTTGTTTCCGCGCGAGGAGCGGCCGATACAAGTTTGGGAAGTTGTGAAAAGTTGGTGTGAACGCGGCCGTATATGGAAAATTGTTCGGTCCCGTGAACAAAATGAATTGGTTCGGGCTCGATATAAAACGAAAAATCTCTTCCTTCAATACCACCTAACGAACTAAAAACTTTCCTAAAAAATGGGGCGGCGTTTGAATTGACCAAAGACAAATCCATTTTGTCAAAGCCTCTTTGGTAGAGCATCTGCATCAAACCGGTAAATACATCTTGATTAAACGATGCGTCAGGAATCACATCTTTTGAAAAGGCGCTTCCTTTTACGCCCTGCCTTTCAATCGCTATTTGAGTGACTGCTCTTTCTAAAGGATCTGAAGAGGCCACATTATTGTAAGCCAAGATGATCGTTGCTTGATTGGCAGTGGGGTCAAACTGAAAAAAAAGATTCGGAAATGACAATTTAAAACTGACCTTGCGATGAACTCCTTCCTGATATTCAAATAAATCGCTAATTTCAAAATGGTGCCGGCCGTTTAAAAATCCTGCTCTTTCGAGCGCTTGTTTTAATTCAGTCGAATTGTTAAATTTAAGATCAGGTAATCTCGTTTCGGCGCGGGTAAAGGTGAGCTGCTGTTCTTGAAGGCCCAAGAAAATACTGCCGAGTGCGCCTGAGAAACCAGGTTCCTCAATGTCGGTCAAAAAGCGAAGTTCTAAGCCCGCACCTTCAATTTTCGTAAAGTTCTTTCCATCTTTAGAGACTTCGGTAACAGTTCCGGAAAGTGAATGAGAAACGCCTTCAAGAATTGCTTTTACGGTTTTGCCTTGAGCAATATTTCCGACCAAAACAACCGTCCATTCATTCCGGCCCATGACCCGGCTTGTTTCTTTATAAAAGGCCGCTAAAGTCGCCCCGAATTCCCCGTAAACAGTCTCAGCAATTTTTCGAAGATTACTTTCAGCATCAAGGTCGAGCCAATCCGCCACGATCTTTGGCGTTAATTCATCTCCCGCCGGCAAATTCGCAAGCTCTCGGGCTCTCCGGATCACAAAATCCCGATTCGCATAGCTCTCAAGATCTCCTGTTAGCTGAAAGCCATCGTGATAAAAAGCGTCTTCATTTGAGTAGAGTTGAAGGTGGGCTTCCTGAGGCCCCGCAATCAGTTTTCCGTCGATCATGACTGCGGCGCCGAGACCGGTTCCGAGCGTGTTGAAGATAACGTCTCCGGAAAGATCGGCATTCACCATCTGAAAGAAGCCTGCAACATTTGCATCGTTTTGAAATTTAACATTAGGAAATTCTGCTCTGAGCTGCCTTAAGGAATCCGCTGTTCCTGGAATTTCGTTGTCTAAATTAGTAATCACTACAATATCGCCTTCCGGTGTAACGGGACCCGGAACGGTCACATAAATTGGCGTTTTGGAAAAATCTATCGAATAGTCTTTGCTCAGTGCTTTAATCGTTTCTGAAATAAACGCACCGATCGAAACGCCATTTTGTTTCAATGCGGAAACGCTTTGAAACCTTAATGTATCCACACCGTTTCTTCGGATGCCATATTTAATGTTGGTACCGCCGATATCAAAACCGATGGCAGAACCTTTTTTGTAATCAACGGGTGCCGTCTGTTCTTCTACTGGCGAAGTAGCTTGCGGAGCCAACTTGCCCTGTAAAAATCGAACGCCTTTCCCAAATGAAGCGAAATCGTCAGATTTTCCAAGCCCTCGAAATTTTTGTTCGACCGATTGAATCAGTTCAGCGGGATTAAGCGCATCGGTCCGGTTTAGATCAATCGCGACTTCCGTGGCACCTGCAATCAAACCCCGGTTAGCAATCAGTTTCGCCAGATAAACAGAAAGGTCATCTTTGGAATTTTCAACATCTCCAAACGAAATTCGTACTTGCTCTGTCACAACACGCCCGGATGCTTCCCGAACAGAAAGTGCGATCTGGACAAATTGCTGGCCGGATGCCTCCGCCGCTTTGTCTAACTGCTCAAATTGACGATGCCAGTCTTCAATCGTTTTCCGCGTTTCGGCGCGGCGGGTGGCGCCTTGTTTGGGATCAATAGAAAGGGTGGTGAAATGCTCGGGCCAATCGGTGGGGCTTGTCCTGAGAAAGGGTTCTCCTGCTCGAGCTTTTAGCCAGTCATCGAGAAACTTCCTCAGCCACGGTAAATTCTGTGCTTGTGCTGGTTCTACATAAACAGGTTCCCACCAACTCAACTTTCCGTCAGCATCGAAATTCAAAGTAACGGAAGCCTGATAAAATTGCGGCAGTTTTATATCATCAAGCGTTTTCAGTTCCTGAGCGGGACGTACGAAAACGTCATAAACCACCCATTTTTGGTGACGAACCGTGTAGTCATATTTGGAAAGCGGATCAGGATTCCTAAGCACAAGTAGTACGGCAGAATCCGGAGCGTTTGTCAGCAATGCATCGCGATAGCGCAATCCAATTTGATTGGCCGTTCCGTTTGCGAGAAAATCCACGTCTAGGAAAAAAGCTCGCGTTTCGGCGCGCTGGCGAAGACGGCGTTTGGCCGAATTCAACGCACCGATTGCATAAGTCGACCAGCCCTGTTTTTCCTCCTCAGGAATCGGCGCCGCATCAATTGCCTCTGCAATGCCGAGGATCAATTTTGAAATGGTCTTATCTTCTTCGATGAGATCCGGATTCCTGACCATCTCTGGCTTTTGTCTGAAATATGGAAGTTTGCTGCTGACCACTTGGCGCAGGTGCTCGATTTTGCGGTAAATTTCATTTCCGGCTTCTTGAGCTACTTTTTGCGTTGCCTTTTCTTCTTCGTTCTTACGCTGATCTTCTTCAGCCTGCAACTGCTCTAACTTTCTTTCTTCTTTGCGCCTGCTCCGTTCCGCTGTTTGTAAAGCAGTCATTGTCGCGGCGAGATCGTTTACAAGTTCGCGACCGTCATCGCTTAACTGTTTCAATTGATCGTTCGAAAGTTCGTGTTTGGAACTCAATGCTTGAACAAATTTATTGATCTCGGTTGCAAATTGTTTTCTGAGATTGGTTGACATTTTTTCGGTCGGTGTTCTTACTGCCAAACCTTGATAATGTTGCGCGCGAGCAAATAAAGCGCCGTCCTCGTTCATGTAAGCGGCCCATAATTCTTCCGTAGCGGCTTTCAGATCTCTTTTTGGCTGTTTCTCGGGAGCGGCCGGCTGTTTTTTACTTGCAGACGCTACCGGTTCTGTTTTAGCAGCTTTTTTCTTTTCCTTCTTTTGTTCCAAGTGTTTTGTCACCGCGCGCGGTGCCGGAAAATCATAGGACCACGCATCTGCGCGAATCTCAAGAGAAGCTTTTCTGGCTCTCAGAGCTTTGTCCTGAGCCTTTACCATTTTCAATTTAAAATCGCGTTCTAACTTCTGACGAAGCGAGGAATCTCTTTCACGTTGGTAGGCCAATGTGTCTTTAGCGTTCGCGCTAAAATTAAACGCGCGCAAGATGCTAAAGCCTAAATCCTGCTGAGCTTTTCTTGCTGTAAGGCGGCGGTAATCGGCAAGCGCTTTCCGGTAAAAATCTCGAATTTTTGGAGCCGGTATTTTTTTGTCGCGGGCCCGGTCCTTAAATTCCTTAATTAATTCACGGGCGAGGGCTTTACGCTCTAAATAATCGGGTAAAAGTATTCTGCGGTAAATATTCCGCACGTGAAATCCAAACCCCACTCCGGCAGCGACAATTACCGATGCAACCAAAATTGCCGTGGTGCTTCGCGTTTCAGCGCGGCGCACGGCAATCCATCTGGGCGCTTGTACGACAAGAGTAACTTTGTTGGAGCTGCGAAAACCGATCGGTTCCACTTTAACGTTATCGCCGATCGAAACGATTTCTCCGCGGTGAAGCATAACGGTGGTTTGGCGGCCCTTCCCCACTTCAACCGCCGATTCAATCCGGCCCGCAACAATCGACACCGGTAAGGGTGCGGTAATCGTAAGCCGGACGAAATTATTTTTTACTTCGATCACGTCCAGCCGGACGAAATCCCCGATTTCTATGCTCTGGTCTTTAGTTCGTGTGATATCAATTCGCGTTTCCGCGCGCTTCTGGAATTGTGATTCATTGGGAATGGTTTGAATGAGTTGATTTTTTTGATAAATTTCAATCGTATTGTCTGCATCATTGAAATTAACGGAAAGCGGCTTTGGGGTTCCGCGGACGACAATGCCTCGCGCATCACCGGCATAAGGAATTTCACCTGCTGGAGTTTTTCCATCACTTAGCTTTGCGATATTTCCATTAGGCAGTTGTATTTCCCGGTTGAATTTTAAATCTCCCCAAGCATTCTTGTTCCACAACCAAACTTCATCCGCAAAAAGTTCTTCAAAAAGCCGGACCAAAGCCAAATTTTGGGTTCCGTGGTAATCCTGAGTTTTGACTGTTCTTCCCTGCAGAGCAGCTTGATTTACCAGCCAATTCAAAATGGTTTTAGCAACCCATTTATTTTTCCATTCAGAATAACTTGCAGAACTGTCGGTGCCGATCGGATAGAAATTTTGAAGGTAGTAATCTCCATTATCTAAAATCCTGAAGTCAAAATTTCCTATTTTCTTTCCTCCAATGCGTACGCGACTAAGATGATATTCCAGGCCGTCTGCAAGACGATTCTTCCTTATAATAATTTGAAGGTCTCCATAGCCTTTTAAATTTGCGAGGGTGACTCTTTGATCTACCATTCCCCAATCGGGGTCTGTAGTTTGCCATTCATTGTGTTCCCGAACTTTTCCAAACTGGTCCCTGATCTCAACCAGACGATCTTGATCATCGTACCAATACGTGTTCCCGCTCACAGGATTAACAGGGTCCGGCCTGCTTTTAAGATTTGATATTGTTCGCGTTTCCGCGCGGGGGGAAATCTTTGAATAGGCCGCATAAAAATTGTGTACGGCCAAGGCAAGTTCTTCCTCAGACTCTTCCGGAAGCTTACTGATCAGATCCTGAAGCGGTTCTTCATATTCCGGAAAATTTAATCTCGCAAGTTCGCCTCTTATTTCTTCAGTAACACTTTGAGGTGTGCCTTGTTTGGTTGAAAGTGCATGCAGCGCAAACGCAGCCCGATTAAAATCTCCCATAAATTCTAGAAACGTCTGTTGAGGATTGTTGCCACGCCTGAAGACCATCTTGAGTTCACCTTGTTCTTGAGAAAGACGCGTTAATTCACTCAATATGTTCTGAGCTTCTGAAAAAACGACTTCGATCGCCTCTTGTAATTTTCCAAGTTCGGCAGAATCCTCTTTTCCAGTGCGTGTTTCCGCACGGCGGAAGCGTTGAGTTGCAAACATCGAAGAAATTAAAACCGGTGAGGAAATAAAAAAGATAAAAACTGTATTTTTCGCCATCAACATTGTCATTCCCGAATGTCTTAATCGGGAATCTAGATCCCCGACAAAAGATTTCGGGGATGACAAATGTCGTGGCTGAATCGGCTTGAGTGACCAGCGGAATGAACCCGCAATCGCATCAACTTCAGAGCGAATTAAAACAGCGACCGGACCTGCGTGAGCGGAAGAAATTAACTGCGGAGATTTGGATTTGAAATAATCAAGCGTCGCGCGCTGGCCTGCAATACGCGCATAATAAGATTGAAAATTATTTTCATCAGAAATCTGGGGCGAGATGACAATATAGGCAATTCCGTTTGCCTTAAATTGCTCGGTCATGCTTTGAGCGTGGAAACCGCCGGCCACTAGAAATGCGCGTTTGATTTCTTTTTTGTCTAAAATGTCTTTGATGTTGGAGAATAGGACTCGGTCGCGCTTTTTGGCCAGCTCATAAAATTGCTCGGAAGATTCAAGGGGCTTTGAATCGAGGCGCTGTATTTTGAGATACTTCTTAACGAGCGCCTTGTTCTGTTCAAAAAATGAAAAGTCCTGCGGCGTAGCTTCAAGCGAAAGAACAGCTTTCAGGACGCTTAAAATTCCGACTTCCCGATCGAGGGCGCGTTCTTTTTTGTTCTGGAAGAGGGATTCTTTGACTTCTGTTTTTAAAAGATCAATTTCTGAGAACAACTTCTTAGAATCAAGTGTCCTTTGAATTTCAAAAAACCGCTCCGACTGGCCACCATTCATTTCGACCAAGATCAAATCGATAAATTTTTCAACCTCAAGATACTTCCAACGGTTGATGTGCCGGTTCCGGGCCTCATTGGCAATTAAATCCACCAAGGCCACGAGATCGTGCTTGGATTCAAAACGCTGGGCCAAGTCTTCAAACTTTAACAGGTCGGGATTAAAAATTTCTTTTTGTTTGGCTTTGTTCCGGGCGGATAAAACGTTGATCTGGGACAGGACTGAGGCAGAAGTTTTTTGAACTTCGACAAAATGGCCGCTTGCTTTTTTGTAGAGCTCTTCATTTTCGATTCCAAAGAAGCGGTAAGATTTATTTGCAGTAATGGCTTCCCGTTCAATTCCGGAAAGAACCCCTTCTTTCATCCAAAACTGAGTGACTGAATTCTTAATCGACTTGTCTGAAAAATTTCGGAGTTGTGTGAGGTCGGCCTCACCGTTTCCGCCTTCTTTTAAAATCGCCTGGATCTTTAATTGCTTTTCCAAAGAAGCTGCGATTTTGGAAATATTTTCCTGGGCGCCTAAATTGGCGTGGGCATCTTGCAGATAGACAATCAGAGGAGATTCGGAAGTGGCGTGGTCGGGGAAATAAAGTTCATCGATCCGGCCGTATTCTTCCGGAATTGAAATTTTGGATAATCTTTGGAAAGGATTAGGTGTAGAAGCCGCGGGCGCAGCCCAAGCGATGGAGGTAGTTACAAAACAGACGATGAGAACGATTGAAATACACCGTTCAGCTAATAATTTAAATTTTACTTTCGAATGCAACCATCCACCTCGGCCGAGAAATTAAAGTCATAAAAATGACTTTTTAAAACTATGAAGCTAATAGCTAAAATACGATCCCCAAACGGCTTATAAAAACACGAATTTAAGGGGTGGGAACGAGTTAGAAAAGTATACCTGGCGAACGAAGCGAATTCAAGGGAGGGGCTTATCTCTAAGTCCTTTATTCATGGTCATTTATAAACAATTTGAAATGCGCCGATTTTATGATACACTAACGCCTTCCTCAGGAGCACATATGGCTGACAAACTCAATCAACGAAGTTCGATCATTACCGAGGGCCCTTCACGCGCGGCTGCCCGGGCCATGCTTAAATCGATGGGCCTCAAAGACCGTGATATCTACCGTCCTCACATCGGAATTGCTAATACTTGGATTGAAACAACGCCCTGCAATTTTCACCTGAGAAGATTGTCTGAGAAAATTAAACAAGGCGTTCGGGAAGCCGGCGGCACGCCGATTGAATTTAATACGATCGCAATTTCAGACGGAATTACGATGGGCACCGAAGGAATGAAGACTTCCCTCATCAGCCGCGAAGTTATCGCGGATTCTATTGAACTGGTTTCGCGTGGACATTATTTCGACGGAATCATTGCCATTTCCGGATGCGACAAAACAATTCCCGGAACCGTTATGGCGCTTTGCCGTTTGGACGTTCCGAGTCTCATGATTTACGGCGGTTCTATTGCGCCCGGAAAATTTCAGGGCCGTGACGTAACGATTCAAGATGTCTTCGAAGGCGTCGGAAAATTCTCTGCGGGAAAAATGAGCGAACATGATTTCAAAGATTTAGAAGATCATGCCTGCCCTGCAGCCGGTTCATGCGGCGGACAATTTACGGCAAACACGATGTCGACGGCATTTGCCGCGATGGGAATTTCACCGATGGGAATTAATGACATTCCCGCAATGGACCCAAAAAAGGATGAGGCATGTTTTAAAGCCGGAAAATTAATTATTGAGCTTTTAAAACAAGGCATTCGCCCAAGCAAAATTATTAACCGCAAGTCGATTGAAAACGCGATCCGGGCAGTTGCAGTGACCGGCGGTTCCACCAATGCCGTACTCCATCTGCTTGCAATTGCACATGAAATGGGAATCAAACTTTCGATTGATGACTTTGACCGTTTGAGTTCATCGACTCCGCTGCTTGGAGATTTAAAACCGGGCGGACAATATGTCGCCACAGATGTTCATGCAGCCGGCGGAATTCGCTTGATCATGAAGCGTTTGCTCGATGCAAAATTGCTCTATCAGGACTGTTTGACCGTTTCAACGAAAACCATCGGAGAAGAAGCCAAGACGGCTGAGGAAACTCCCGGACAAAAAGTCATTCGTCCGCTCAACAATCCGATTAAGAAAACCGGCGGGCTTGTCATTTTAAAAGGAAATTTGGCGCCGGAAGGCAGTGTGCTTAAAATTGCCGGCGAAAACCGTTTGACCTTTACAGGGCCTGCGCGGGTTTTTAATTGCGAAGAAGATGCTTTTGAGGCCGTGAAAAATCAAAAAATAAAACCGGGCGATGTGGTCGTTATCCGTTATGAAGGACCGAAAGGCGGGCCCGGCATGAGAGAAATGCTCGGTGTGACCGCTGCGCTTGTCGGCGAAGGACTCGGAGATAAAGTTGCGCTTTTAACGGACGGACGGTTTTCCGGAGCGACGCGCGGACTGATGGTGGGCCACGTCGCACCTGAAGCAGTCGACCGGGGCGCAATTGCTATTTTGAAAAATGGAGACTCGATCACGTTTGATATTCCGAAACGAAAATTAGAAGTCAATTTAAGCAAAGCGGAAATTGCCAAACGTTTTAAATCTTGGAAAGCCCCGAAGCCGCGCTACACAAGCGGTGTTATGGCCAAATACGCGAAACTTGTTTCCTCTGCATCTCAAGGCGCAATAACAAGCTGACGCCCATGCGTTTTGACGCCGTCATCTTTGATATCGATAACGTGTTAGTCGATACCCGCGCTTCTTACACTGACTGTATTATCAAAACGGTCACAACTTATTTGGAATCCATTCTGAAATTTCAGCCTTCCCGAAAACCGCTCCTGACCCGGGCCGATGTCGAAGCCTTTAAATCCTTAGGCGGATTCAATGACGATTGGGACACCTGTTACGGCCTCCTTCTTTATTTTCTTCGCCAAAAAACCCAAAGACGCAAAATGAGCGAGCTCGCAAAACTGAAACACATAGGCCGTTTAAAATCGGAAGTCAAAAAGCCGCTGGGCGTTAAAGGCGCTGAACGTTTGTTCGGAAAACAAATTCAAATCAACAGAAAACCGATTGAATCCATGTTTCAGCGTTTTTATTTGGGCGGTTTTGTTTGGAATGAAGCGTTAATGATCCCCGAAACGTTCTTGAAACAACTGAGGAACGGCGGTTTAAAACTCGGGATTGTTACGGGGAGAAATCGCGAAGAGGCCAATGTCGCGCTCAGGCGTTTTCAAATTGACCGTTTTATTGACGCCATGATAACGGTTGATGAAACACCGGAGAAGTTCAAAAAGCCGCATCCTTACGGCCTGTTCAAAGTAGCGGCTGAGCTCGGAAAGAAATTAAACTATTTATATGTGGGTGATTTGCCGGATGACATTCTTGCCGCAAAAGCAGCGAAGGGAAAAATAAAAATCCGGTCCTGCGGATTTTTGAAAGCGTCGAGTGAACCGGAAGAAATGAAGCGCGATTTTAAAAAATTAAAAGCCGACTATATCTGTCAAAACATCTCTGAACTGAAATCCGTCATTCTGCCCAATCCCCGTTAATTTTAATTCGCATCCTTCGTACACCCCATCTTTTGGCGGCTTGATGGCCTCCCATGGAATCGGGAATATAAAGATCAATGTGTTTGCGCTTAATTTTTCCGCCGCGGTCTTCAACCACAAAATTCCTTCTTCCCTTCAGGAGTGTCATGACCGTTCCCCAATCCTGCGGCCAAAGCGGCACTAATTCGACTTTTGTCCCGAACCGGACTTTAGGGTCTGCTGCGATGCCGCCCCAATAAATTTTACGGCCGCTGGCGAATTGATCGTCCTTTTGATATTTTTTAACGTTCACGCAGATCGGACAGCCGCAATATGCCGTCACTAAATAAAGATGGCGGCCCCAAGAAACATAATAAAGAGTGTAGAGAACAAAAATGAGAACGCTGTAAACAAGAAATATGCGTTTTGCAGCTTCAAATAACGAGAGACGCCTTACCAAGAGAATGACCGAGTATGTTTAGACCGAAAAAGATTCGCCGCAGCCGCAGGTCTTTTTGGCTTGAGGGTTTAAAAATTTAAAGCCGCGTCCTTCAAGGCCGTCCACGAAATCCAGCGTTGTTTCTTCCAAATAAAGATCGCTTTTGGGATCGACCAGTACTTTAATGCCGCCGACATCTTGAATGTGGTCGCCGGCGCGCTCTTGATCAAATCCCAGCTTGTAAGACAAGCCGGAACAACCGCCGCCTTGGACGCCCACACGGAGCCCCATTTTTGGATTGCCTTGTTTGTGGTAGAGCCGTTTAACTTCTTCGGCCGCACTTTGAGTAATCGTTACCATTGAATTTCTCCTTAAAAATTATATCAGTATTTTGCTTTTTCGGCCAATTGAGAAATCGGCTGCGTATGGATCGGCGAGGACTTCCGCATTTTTTGAACCACTTCCGTCACATAACTGACTGCGTAAGCGATTTCCTCTTCCGTATTGAATCGGCCGATTCCAAAGCGAACTGAGGTATGAATTCGGTCTTCTCCAGCTTTAAGTGCCTTTAACACATAAGAAGGTTCCGCCGTTGCCGAACTGCAAGCCGATCCGGACGAAACGGCCAATTTTTCACAGAGCTCACTTAAAAATGTTTCGCCTTCAATTCCGCCGAAACTCACATTCAAATTTCCCGGAATCCGCTGCTTCAGGCTTCCGTTTATATAAACACTGCCGATTTGCTCAATGCCGGTTCTTAATTTTTCGCGCAGACGAAGAATCCGTTCCTGTTCTTGGTTCAGTTCTTGAACCGCAAGCTCGGCAGCTGTTCCGAAGCCGACAATTGCAGGAACATTGAGCGTTCCGGATCTGAGTGCGCGTTCATGTCCACCGCCGTGAATTTGCGGAGCCAGCCGGACGCGCGGGTTCTTTTTCCGCACGTATAAGGCCCCGATTCCTTTCGGGCCGTAAATCTTGTGAGCTGAAAGACTCGCCAGATCTAATTGGAGTAATTGAACATCGACCGGAATTTTTCCGAGTGACTGAACAATATCGGAATGAAAGAAAATATTTTTCTCTTTCGCCAGCTTTCCGATCTCGGCAATGAATTGAATCGTGCCGATTTCGTTATTGGCGTGCATAATTGAGATCAAAATGGTTTTCGGGGTAATCGCGTTTTTCAGATCGTCCAGATTAATCAGGCCCTCTGAGCTAACCGGCAAATAAGTCACCTGGAATCCGGTGTTTTCCAAATATTTACAAGTATCCATGACCGATTTGTGTTCAATCGCGCAAGTGATGATATGATTTCCGCGGTCCCGGTAAATTTCTGAAATTCCTTTAAGCGCCAAATTGCTGGATTCGGTCGCACCGCTTGTGAAAATAATTTCATCCGCTTCTTCGGCGTTAATCAGTTTCGCAATTTTCGCTCGTGCTGTTTCAACCGCCTCGTTTGCGCGCTGGCCAAAAGAATGTTTGCTCGCCGCATTGCCAAAAGCTTTGGTCAGAAATGGATTCATCGCCTCAAAAACACGCGGATCCAACGGCGTCGTCGATTGATTATCGAGATAAATCGGAAATTCGATCATCTTATAGTCCCAACTGAAGCTTCGCGGCTTCGGACATCATGCCTTGATTCCAAACCGGTTCCCAAATCAGTTCAATGTTCACTTTTTTGACGCTCGGTAATTTCTCAAGCTTGTTCTGTGCATCTCTTTTAAGCGCATCGCCCATTCCGCAGCCGGGAGCAGTCAAGGTCATTTTAATGCTGATTTCATTTCCGATTTCACCTTCGGCATCGGTAAGCGGTGTCACTTTCATTTCATAAATCAGTCCAAGTTCCACAATGTTAATCGGAATTTCCGGATCATAAATCGTACGGAGCTGGTTCCAAACCAATTTGTCGAGCGGCACGTTTTGATCCGCCGCTTGTTTCGCCGAATCCACGACCGGCTTTCCGATCGCGTCCGCGTTTTCGCCTTCCACCCGGACCATATAGCCGAGATCCGTCATGACGGTATAAGATCCGCCCAAAGATTGCGTAATCCGTCCGCCGATTCCCTTCTGGATGACGACCTTGTGTCCTGTGGGAATTTGAGTCGCTTCGCAGTCTCGTTTAAATAAAATCGCTTCAACCGGCATTTTCTTCCTCCGTCGAAACCGTTCCATCGGCTTTCATAATTGCGGCATTTAATGTATGCCAAGGAAGGGTCGCGCATTTTACGCGAACTGGAAATTCTGACACCCCGGAAAAAACCCCTAAATTTCCGTAGTCATATCCAGAAACTACATTTCCTGTGAGCATCTGTTTCATATTTGTAAAAAGTTCTTGAGCTTGTTCCGTTGTTCTGTTTTTGACTGCAGCTGTCATCATAGAAGCAGACGCCATTGAAATCGCGCAACCTGAACCTTGAAAAGCCACTTCTTTTATCAACCCATTGTCACAAGCCATATAAAGTTTAATTTTATCGCCACACAGCGGATTAAATCCTTCTTTTGTGACAACATTGTGATTATGTTCATCCAACTGCTTAAAGTTTCTTGGACTTTTGCTATGATCAATAATCACCTGTTGATATAAATCACGCAGATCCGGTTCCATTATTGAAATATCCCCTTCACTTGGTAAATTCCTTCCACGAGCCGGTCAATTTCTTCCTTCGTATTATAAAAAGCAAAGGACGCCCTAGCGGTTGCCGGAATTCCAAACCGGTCCATAATAGGCATTGCGCAGTGGTGGCCGGCGCGGATCGCGATTCCTTCGCGGTCTAAAATTGTTCCGATATCGTGCGGATGAATGTCATTCAACACAAATGAAATGACGCTCGCTTTATTTTTTGCAGTTCCGATAATTCGAAGCCCCTGAATTTTAGAAAGCGCATGGGTCGCATAATTCAACAATTCGTGTTCATAAGCTGAAATTTTTTCAATCCCAATACTCGACACATAATCCAACGCGGCGCTAAACGCAATCACATCCGCAATGTTGGGCGTTCCGGCTTCAAATTTATAAGGAACGGTATTGTATGTCGTCTTTTCAAACGTCACAGAGCTGATCATGTCTCCGCCGCCTTGATAGGGGGGCATTTTTTCAAGCAGCTCTGATTTTCCGTAGAGAACTCCGACGCCGGTCGGGCCAAATAATTTATGGCTTGAGAACACGTAGAAATCGCAGCCCAATTCCTGAACATCGACTTTCGTGTGCGGCACCGCTTGAGCGCCGTCCACTAAGACCGGAATCTGATGTTTGTGCGCCAATTCAATGATCTGCTTAACCGGATTGATCGTTCCCAGCACGTTCGAAACATGTGTCACAGCAACTAATTTGGTTTTGGCGTTGATTAATTTAGAAAATTCTTCCAGAATCAATTCGCCCTGATCATTAATCGGAGCTATTTTCAGTTTCGCACCGGTCTGCTGGCAGAGTATTTGCCACGGCACAATATTGGAATGATGTTCCAGCGCCGTAATTAGAATTTCATCGCCGGCTTTCAAAAATGTGCGGCCGTAACTTTGGGCGACTAAATTGATTCCTTCCGTCGTCCCTTTTACAAAAACAATTTCCTTGGCGCTGGAAGCATTAATAAATTGGCGGACTTTCTCGCGCGTCTTTTCATACGCATCCGTCGCTTGTTCGCTTAAGAAATAAACGCCCCGGTGAATGTTCGCATTTTCCTGAGTGTAATAACGCGTCAGCGCATCAATGACAACCTGCGGTTTTTGGCTGGTCGCTGCGTTATCCAGATAAATCAGAGGCTTTCCGTAGATTTTCAAATCTAAGATCGGAAAATCTTTTCGGTAGCGTTCGACGTCAAAAGCAGCTTGGCCAATATGGTTTAACACTGCATCGCGTTTCATGATTTCACCCCAGCCGTCACCGGCCAAAAGGTTTCCAATTTTTCACGCACAATCCGGTTGAGTTCTTCCCGCACCGGCGCAATCGGAATTGTGTTGATGACTTCACTTGCAAAACCGGAAGATAACAGTTTAGAGGCGGCCTGCTCGTCAATTCCGCGGGTCTTCAAATAGAAAATGGCTTCATCATCTAATTGGCCGACCGCTGCGCCGTGCGTGCATTTCACATCGTCCGCTAAGATTTCAAGCTGGGGCTTGGTATTAATCGTCGCTTCCTTTGAAAGCAGCAAATTTTTATTCACTTGTGAAGCATCTGTTTTTTGAGAATCCTCATGCACAAACACTTTTCCGCTGAACACGCCGGTGGATTTTCCGGCCAGAATTCCTTTATAGACTTGGTGACTTTTCCCGTGCGGCTTCGGATGATCAATCAGCGTTTGATTATCAATGTGCTCGGTTCCGTTGGCCAAATAAAAGCCGTTCAACTCGCATTCCGTATGTTCACCGTTTAAAATGACGTTTAAATTGTTCCGGACTAAACCCCCGTCAATGGCAACCGAAGAAGACACAAGTTTACTGTTATCATGCTGATCCACTTGCGTGGTTCCGATGTGGAATCCTTTTGCGCTTTCCTGTCCCAATTTGTGATAACTCAATTCGGAATGGTCATTGAGCACAATTTCGGTCACGGAATTACTCCAATATTCATCGCTTTCTTTTAAGCTCGCATGTTTTTCGATCACAACCGCTTTACTGCCTTCGTCCAAAACAATTAAATTCCGGATTTGGCTGAGCGGCTGCTTGGAACCGCTTGAAGTAGAAACAAAAAGTAAAAGGACCGGTTCGGTAATGATTGTTTTCTTCGCCAAATGAAAATAACCGCCGTCGTGAAAAAATGCCGTGTTGAGCGCTGTAAAAGCGCTGTTTTTTACATCGGCATACTGAGAAAGGTGTTGTTTCAAACGGTCTGAATGCTTCACGAGCGCTTCACTCATGGGAATTAATGTCAGCCCGGCCGTTTGGTTGATTCGCGATAGATCTTTCGAATAAAAACCGTTGATGAAGACAAGGCGCTGCCAATTCGGATTTCCGAACAGAAACGGTTCGATTTGGCTTTGGTTCAAAGAAGAAAATTCTGAAACCAGTTGAAACGGAATCCGTGACATCGGCGTCACGTTCGTATATTTCCAAGATTCATCTCTCATTGTGGGAAAACCAAGCTTCTCAAAGGAATCAATCGCTTGTTTGCGGAGCAATTTCAGCCAGGCCGGATCTTTACTGAATCCGTTCTGCTCGCATGCTTCGAATGATTTGAGATAAGTTGTAATCATGGTTGACCTTTATTTCGCGGACTTCGCCGCCTCCGGCTCGCGCTTGACCCAGTCGTATCCTTTGTCTTCCAACTCAAAGGCCAATTCTTTTCCGCCTGATTTCACAATCTTGCCGTTCATCAGCACATGAACAAAGTCCGGAATGAGATAATCCAAAAGCCGCTGATAATGCGTGACCACAATAAATGAACGGTTTGGGTTTCTTAATTTGTTGACGCCCTCGGCCACAATTCTGAGCGCATCAATATCAAGTCCTGAATCGGTTTCATCCAAAATGGCAAGCTTCGGTTCTAAAACTGCCATTTGAAGAATTTCATTTCGTTTTTTCTCACCGCCCGAAAATCCTTCATTGACCGGACGGTTCGTAAAACTCGGATCCATGTCGACGGTTTTCATTTTTTCTTTCATGAGCTCGAGAAATTCCATCGCATCCAATTCTTCTTGGCCGCGGTGAGTCCGGACCGCGTTCACAGCAGCCTTTAGAAAATAAGCGTTGCTGACGCCTGCAATTTCAACCGGATATTGAAACGCCAGAAAAATTCCTTCACGCGCACGAAGCTCCGGGCTGTTTCCGATCAAATCTTTTCCCTGATAAAGGATTTTACCCTTGGTTATTTGATAAGCTTCGTTTCCGGCGAGCACTTGGCAAAGCGTACTTTTTCCGGAACCGTTGGGCCCCATGATGGCGTGAACTTCCCCGGCTTTGACTGTGAGATCAATTCCTTTCAAGATCTCTTTACCTTCAATGCTGACATGTAAATTTTTAATTTCCAACATTAACATTCACCATTTCTGTTTGATTTCCACCATTCATAAATAGAAATTTGCCTTCGGTTTCAATTTTTCCATTAACTTGAAAGTTAAAAAGATAGCCGTAATTGCAGTTTGGCAATTTCTGCCCATCAAATGTTGCCCCAGCATTAGCTTTATATATTTTTTCCATAATTATTTTTCCTGTTGGTTATCCGACTGCGCCTTCGAGGCTGACGCCCAAAAGTTTGGTCGCCTCAACGGCAAATTCCATTGGTAAATTTTTGAACACTTCTTTGCAAAATCCGTTCACAATCATGGACACCGCGTTTTCACTCGAAATGCCCCGCTGCTTGCAATAAAACAATTGGTCATCGCTGATTTTCGAAGTCGACGCTTCGTGTTCGACGCGCGCAGAATTATTTTTCACTTCAATATAAGGAAATGTGTTCGCTCCGCACCGGTTGCCGATCAAAAGCGAATCGCACTGCGTGTAATTCCGGGCAGTTTCTGCGCCAGGCTGCACTTTCACAAGCCCCCGGTAGGTGTTCATTCCGCGGCCGGCGGCAATGCCTTTTGAAATAATGGTGCTCTTCGTATTTTTTCCGATGTGAATCATTTTGGTACCGGTATCCGCTTGCTGCCTGTTCGTCGTCAGCGCTACGGAATAAAATTCACCGATTGAATTGTCGCCTTGCAAAATCACGCTTGGATATTTCCAAGTGATCGCTGAGCCCGTTTCCACTTGCGTCCAGGAAATTTTGGAATTCCGGCCGGCGCATTTTCCGCGCTTGGTCACGAAATTATAAATTCCGCCTTTTCCTTCTTTATCGCCGGCGTACCAATTTTGAACTGTGGAATATTTAATTTGAGCGCCTTCAAGCGCAATCAGCTCGACAACCGCAGCGTGAAGTTGGTTTTTGTCGCGGATCGGAGCCGTGCAGCCTTCTAGGTAACTGACATAACTTCCTTCATCGGCAATGATCAAAGTCCGTTCAAATTGTCCTGTGTCCGCTGCATTAATTCTAAAATAGGTGGAAAGTTCCATCGGACAACGCACGCCTTTCGGAATATAAACAAAAGAGCCGTCCGTAAAAACGGCGGAATTTAAGGCGGCAAAAAAATTGTCCGCATAAGGAACCACGGTTCCTAGATACTGCTTAATTAAATCCGGATGTCTTTGAACAGCTTCTGAAAACGAGCAAAAAATAACTCCGGCTTCAGCCAACTTTTCTTTAAATGTCGTCGCCACCGAAACGCTGTCAAAGACCGCGTCAACCGCAACACCGGCCAAACGCTTTTGTTCTTCCAGCGGAATGCCCAATTTTTCATAGGTGTCCAAAAGCTCTTTGTCGACTTCATCCAAACTCTTCGGGCCGTCTTTTTTGCTCTTCGGAGCGGAATAATAAATGATGTCCTGATAGTCAATCGGTGAATAGTTCACGTGCTGCCATTTTGGTTCCGTCATTTGCAGCCAGCGCTTATAGGCATTCAGCCGCCACTGAAGCATAAAGTCCGGCTCATTTTTTTTCTTGGAAATAAAACGGATGATGTCCTCATTTAGTCCGCGTGGAGCCGCATCGGCCTCAATGTTCGTGATGAACCCGTATTTATATTCCTTATTAATTAATGTTTTTGGATCGCTCATGGAATTTATCCCGCCGCCAGAAAGCTTTTGGAATCCTGCTGGCCTTGGCTGGCAATTGTTTCAAGCGTAATGGAACCGAAAAAATCGTCTAAAAGGTTTTTGGTTTTTTCCCAAATCGGTTTCAGTCCGCAAAGTGAAAAATGAGTGCACACAATTTCTTCGCGCATATCGGGCTGGCAAAATAAATCAAAGGTGTGGCCTTCCAAAGCTTCAATGATTTCTTTCAGTGTAATCTCGGAAGGTTTCCGGGCCAGTTCATACCCGCCCTGTTTGCCTTGATGGGAAATGACAATGTTTGCGGCTTTTAGTTTTTGAAGGATTTTTTCCAGATAAGTCGCCGAGAACCGTTCTTTCTTCACGATCTCTCTGACCGTCACAAGATCAGAAGACGAATTCCGAGCCATATAGGTCAAACAGATCAGTCCGTACTCAGTTTTCGTCGTGAATCTCATCGGATTTCCTCCTTAAACTAAAGGTGATAACCTATAGAAAGTATACTAAACCAGACTAACTTTGTCCAGTTTAAAGTCATTACGTAACCCTATTGAAACAGTAGGTTTAAGGAGTTGCTGATGGGCTTAAAAGAGATGATAACTGGTCAAGCTGAGACTTAAATTGAGCATCCGAAATGACAGGAATTGCACCTGAAACCTTCAAACCGGTGTCAAATTCCACCCAGGATTTGCAACCGGCGTATTCTGCGCGGTATGGAACGGTTTCGGTTTGTTCCAGCCGGTAAATCCTGACTGCCAGAATAAACAGTCCTTTGTTTTTGCCGAAATGAAACCGCTGCGTCATCGCCTTCTCAGACCACACGTGAAACGGATCAAGCCGCGCAATGTCGCGTTCATCGGTGAGCTGAATCACGGATTTCGTTTCCGCATAATAACGGACCGGAATTTGATTCGGTTTCGGTTTTTCAGAAATTGCCTGCTCTAAAAATACATGTGCTTCGGGTTTTAAATCTTCAACCTTCTGATGTTCAAAAGTAGGAAATAAAAAGAATTCTTCGTGCTCAACCTGGAATTCTCCGCCGTCTTCCCGGATTCCGCCTTTACGCACGATAATGGTTTGTTTTCCTGCGGCCAGGGCATTTACGATCGCGGCCCATTCTTTAAATGCGACTTGATTTTCTTTTTTCATTCGAGCGTTTTCCTTAATGCGCTTTCAACAATGTCCGGCAGTTTCCGGATAAATTCTGATTTCGTAACAATTTTATCGCAGCCGTATTTCTCCGCTCGCATACGGACATTTTCCTGTTCGTCATCGACAATCGCACAGAGCGGAAATGGCTGTTTCGTGTGCGACAGGATACTAATATGCCTAAAAAGCCAGCCCGAGTCCAGTCCCGATAAATCGACAATCATCAGAAACGGCGCATATGTTTTGGCAATCTGGGACAATTGATCACCTTGCGCGGCCCAGTAAAACACAATTTTCTTTTCTTCTGCGATCTTCCGGATCTTTTCTACATGCTGGTCGGTTTCTAAATAAATGATACAGCAGGGCTTGAACATGCCTTAGAAAAGGCTGGTCGGAAAGGAAGACACTTTTTTGCTTTCTTCTGAGGCGTTCCAGACGAGGGGGATTTCGTATTTCTTCCAGTCGCGGTTGGAAATAAAATAAACGCGGTTTTCATGACAGCCGAAATCGTAGATATCTTTGGTTAATTTAACATCGTTCAGACAGTACTTCTTCAATTCATCGATTCGGCCTTGGCTGTATAAATTGACGGCGTTCCAGCCTTCTCCGCTTTTGGTAACGCCGAGCGTGGCCTGCGCAACACTGTGGAGGCTCACCCGGTGGCCGCGGATTTTTTCAATTTCTTCCATTAAATCTAAAACGGGGAGCGTTTCGATGGACAGAAAAAGATAAGGCGCTAAAACCGGTAAATCAAATTTCCGGATGTTGAATCCAATCAATAAATCAGCCGTCCTGAGACGCTCTTCAAGCTGGGAAATTTCGGACTCCGCATAACATTTGTATTCGTCGGTGAGATAATCATAAACGCCGACCACGGAGACTTTGAGTTTGTGGAGGTTTTGACGGCCTACTTCGTCAAATGTTTTTTGAGTTTCTAAATCAAGGACCAGATAATTTTGGGGCATGGAATTTTTGTGTGCGCATAAGTGTCTCAAACCGTTTGTGTGTTGGCAAGGGAAAAAATGTAGCCCAGAATTTTTTATTGCCGTTCCTGCCTTCTTTTTCATATAATGTGGCTTCCATTCAAGGAGAATCCATGGCAAAGACAAAAGATTGGGCGCTTATTCTGGGAGCTTCAAGCGGTTTTGGCGAAGCTTGTTCCCTGGAATTGGCAAAATCAGGCATTAATATCGTCGGCGTTCACCTAGACCGGAGAAATACGCTTCCGAATGTGGAGCGCGTGGTGGGTGAAATAAAAAAGCTCGGCGTGGACGTTGAATTTTTTAACATGAATGCGGCAGATGAAGTAAAGATGGATGAGGTCGTCGGTATCATTGAAAAAAAATTCCAGGACAATCCGGGCTCAAAATTAAAAGTCGTTCTTCATTCACTCGCCTTCGGCACGCTCAAGCCGTTCATTACGGACAATGTCGAAGATTCTTTGAGCAAAGCTCAGATGGACATGACGCTCGATGTCATGGCCAACAGTTTGGTTTATTGGGTCCAGCGTTTGGCCCGTAAAAAATTAATCGGTGAAGGCAGCCGGATTTATGCGATGACCAGCGCCGGCAGTACGCGCGTGTGGAAAAGCTATGGTGCAGTTTCCGCGGCCAAAGCAGCGCTTGAATCCCACATTCGCCAGCTTGCTCTGGAGCTTGCTCCGATGAAAGTGACGGCCAACGCAATCCTGGCCGGCGTCACAGACACCCCTGCGCTCAGAAAAATTCCGGGAAATGAGTATATGATTGAAACTGCTGCGAAGAAAAACCCGGGCGGACGCTGCACGACCCCTCAGGACATCGCCAAAGCCCTCATTGCCCTATCCAACGGACACACAGGCTGGATGACGGGCAATACGATTAGGATCGACGGCGGCGAAAACATTGTTGAATGAGCCCAGTCCTGATATCTAAAATCTTAGATCGAAATCGGGGCGGCGGCGAAAACATAGTCGAGTAACTGAATTCATCCGGCACCGGATGAATTGGCGTTTAGATCCTGTCCAAAACTTCTGTCAAAGAAGTAATGCTCAATTCCTTCGGAACGGATTTCCCGTTCCGGTTCCGGTCAATTAAAAGCGGATGAATGCCAACCGCTTTTGCGCCAACAACATCTTCCTCGTACGTGTCGCCAACATGAAGCGTTTCTTCCGGTTTTGATTTTGCCAGCTGCAGGGCTTGGTGAAAAATTTTGGGTTCCGGCTTTGTGGCACCGCACAAACTTGAACTGACAAAAAAATCAATTTGGGAATGCAGATCTAAATTCACCAAAAGCTTGGCAAGGCGCAAATCCCAGTTGGAAACAATTCCGATCGTAATTCCACGGCTTCTTAATTCCTTTAAGACTTCCGGAACTTCGGGAAAAATTTCCCAGAGCTCTTTTTCCTCAAAGGAACGGTGAAGCACGTGAAAAAATTGATCAAACTCCGGAATTTCACCGTGAGGTGAAATCACTTCTTTGACGAGTGAATACCACCAGGCCCTTTCCTTCTCTTCGCTCGTATCGGTCCCTAACGAAGCCAGGCCGCCTCTTTTTTTCCAAGCCGTATAAAACGTTTGCTCCAGAAGTTTCGGATCGCACTTGAGGCCGTAAGCCAGCGCGCTGCGCGCGTAAATTTCGCCAACGGAAGGATACGGACGAAATAAAGTCCCGCCGGCGTCGAAGAAAACGGCCTTAATCTTTTTTCTTAATTTTGGCGAGGGCATCGGCGACTTCTTTGTGCGTGAAGTATGTTTTTTCCTGCGGAATCAGAATGATGTAAATGGCTTTCCAGGTTTTCCCATAATCCAAATAATCAATGCTTACGAGATCGCCCGCTTTGAGCTGGCTCAGTTTTTTGAAGTCCTTAAATCCCGCGTCCTCAGCAACATAAAACTCAGGCTGGGAATGTTTAAAGGTGGCAGGATGCTCAAAATCAAGGCGCAGGAGCCGGCTCTTAAGATCAACGCTTAAGACCGTTCCGTCAATTCGTTCGGGAATTTCTTCGGCAAAAACGGCGGCGGGAACGGCGAGAAGCAAAAATGAAAAAAGGAGAAACGTTCTGCGTAACATTAAGAATGTACGATCAGTCGCTTCCACTCCGGGTTTTTCATGACCAGCCGCGCCACATAGGGACATGAGGGAATGACTTTTAGTTTGTTTTGATCCGCAAATTCAAAACCTGCCTTCACCACTTCTTCAGCAAGTCCTTTGCCCCGAAGTTCCGGCGGAACAAAGGTGTGATGAAAATTCAGCTTGTCGCCTTCGCGTTCATAATGAAGCAGGGCCTTGCCTTCAGGGAGCTCAACGTAAAATTCTTGCGCGGCTGAATCGTGCTTCACATCACTCATAGTTTCACTTCGTTTCGTTTAAACAGCGGAATTAAGGGATACGGCTGAAGCGCTTCTCTGCCGCCTTCTTCGCGGTCCAGCAAACAAACAACCGCTTGGACCTTGGCGCCGGTTTGTTCCACCACTGAAATCGTGTTTCGAACCGAACTGCCGGTGGTGATGACATCTTCAACGATCAAAACTTTCATGCCGGGCTTCAACTCCAAACCTTCAATTTGTTTCTGGAGCCCGTGCTGCTTCATTTCTTTGCGGACCAAAAACGCGGGAAGTTCTTTCTTTTTATCGAGCAGCGCAAAAATGGAGACGGCTGTCGCAATCGGATCCGCGCCGATTGAGGGACCGCCGACGGCGTGGAGCTGATTGACGTCAACGAGTTCCAAAATGGCTTTGGCAAACAAGCTGATGCCCTTCGGATGAAGCGTAATTTTCCGGCCGTCAAAGTAAACCTGGCTCATTTTGCCGGAAGCGAGTTTAATCGGCTGATCCAGCTTGATGCAGGCGTACTGCTCGATCAGCGGAAGCAATTCTTTTTTGAGCTCATCTAATTTAGACATGTGAAAAATTGGGTTCCATGGATTATAATTGGCCGAATCATGAAGGTCAACCCAAGTCAATTTCAGCGCAAACTGCTCAGTTGGTATCATTTGAACCGGCGGCCGCTTCCGTGGCGCCTCGACGGAAATCCGTACCGGATTTTTGTTGTCGAAGTCATGCTCCAGCAAACTCAAATCAAAACGGTTCTTCCCTATTACGAGCGCTGGATGAGCACGTTTCCGGACGTCTACGCACTCGCCAAAGCGCCGCTCGATAAAGTCCTGAAATTATGGGAAGGGCTTGGCTACTACACCCGCGCGCGCAATCTTCACAAAGCGGCGAAAATGATTGTCGAACAATTTGACGGAAGAATTCCAAGCGATTTGGAAACGCTAAGAAGCCTTCCCGGAATCGGGCGGTATACAGCCGGCGCGATTGCCAGTATTGCTTATCAGAAACCGGTTCCGCTTGTGGACGGAAACGTATTTCGGGTATTTGCCCGGCTTTTCAATTGCAAAGACGATATTTCAAAACCCGACACTCAGAAAAAATTCTACGAACTGGCAACCGGCTTGGTTCCCGAACAGGAACCCGGAAATTTCAACCAAGCCCTGATGGAATTGGGTTCGCTTGTTTGTTCACCGGATGCTCCGAATTGTCCGGCCTGTCCCGTAAAATCCTTGTGCATTTCTTTGAAAGTCGGAAATCCATTAGAACTTCCGGTAAAAGCGAACGGTTTAAAAATTAAAAAAATGGAAATGGTGGTTGGATTGCTCGAAAACGGAAACCGGATTCTTGTCCGCAGGCGTCCGCCATCCGGAATTTGGGGCGGACTTTGGGAATTGCCCGGCGCCGTTCGGAAAAAAGGCGAAAGCTTGGAAGATGCGCTCAGCGCTGAATTTCAAAATGAAATCGGAGTCGCGCTCACAATTGAACGCAAAATAAAACCGATTGAGCACCGGTTCACGCACCGCTTTGCCAAAATTCATCCTTTTGAATGTAAACTTGCCAATGGATTCGAACCCAAGAAAAATACCGGTTTGAAATGGGCCAACCGGAGTGCGCTCAAAAAATTGTCGTTTCCGGTCCCTCACCAAAAAATTCTCTCAAGCATCGTTTGACCCGGCGCTAAACAAAAGGTATTATTGCCAAAACATGGATTCAACAGAAGTTATTCATCAACATTGTCTCCATGCCCGCAAAGTCGGTGGCTGGTTTAACCATCCCAACCGGGGCATTATCGAAATCGGCGGCGCTGAGCGCATCCAATTCCTCCACAACATTTTGACCAATGACATTAAAAGCCTGGGGCCGGGCTCCGGCATTCAAGCCTGCTTATTAACCGCTCAAGCGAAAATTATCGCTCTCGTAAACGTGCTTTGTTTCGAGAATCACCTTTGGCTGGCGTTTGATTATGTTTTGAAAAATCAGCTCCGCGAAGCCATTGAAAAATTGATCATCATGGAACAAGTCACCGTAAAAGATCTTTCAGATGAACTCAAATTATTTTCGGCTCACGGACCCAAAGCAAAGGAACTCATCATGTCATTCCCGCATGCTTTTAGCGGGAATCTAGATCCCCGATTAAAACATTCGGGGATGACAGCTTTATCAAAACCACTAAGCCACATTTCCGTTTCAATGAATGGAATTCCGCTCACCATCATTAAAATTAATCTCGTCGGTGAAGAGGGATTTGGAATCTTAGCGCCGAAAGCCGAAACTTCAAAATTAAAAGCGGCAATTGAACAAAATGCCGCAGCGTTGGAAATAATCGAACTAGAGCCGGAAGCCGTGGAAATTATGCGGATTGGCGCGGCAATTCCGAAATACGGCGTCGATTACGATGAATCCAATATTCCGTTGGAATGCCGGCTGGATCATACGATCAGTTTCACCAAAGGATGTTTTCCCGGACAAGAAATCATTGCACGGCTGGATTCGCGCGGCGGCGTCAGTAAAAAATTGTGCGGACTTGTTCTGAAGGGTGAAATTATTCCGAAAAAAAATGACCGGGTTTTAGACGGTACAAAAGAGGTTGGTTGGGTTACGAGTGCGGCGTTTGTTCCGGTTCTTAAAAAAACGGTCGCTTTAGGATATCTTCAAAAAGAAAGTTGGTCCGTAGGACATCCGCTGGTCGTTGATACGAGAACAGAACATATTCCTGCCCGAGTGGAAGAACTTCCGTTTTATTCGAAGGATTAGTGAAAGCTTATGCGGCAGCGGCAAGTGCCAGTGCGCGTTTGTAGGCCTGATAAAGTTCGGTAATATATCCCAATTTCGCAGTATCAATCGCCCAATTAAATCCCGCTCCATTAATCGCTTGAAAAACACCCTCACGCAAACGAACAGCACCCATATGTTCCAATTCGTCTTTGGTGGGTAAAATCCGTAGCACCGGCAATCCGAACGCAGAAACAGCTTCAATCTGATCGTCTGTCATACCCGCTAATACAGATTGATCGGGTGTGTACAGCCGCACAACATTGGGTCTGAGGTTTGAAATATCCGCACCCAATTCTTGTCCGGGCTTGTCATTGTCGATCAATACTCTAATAGCACCGCTCTCCAACATTTCAGCTAAGGTTACACTTGCCAGACCCTGAGCTTTTCTCAGTTTATTATCTTCATTCAAAAATCTATTTCCAGTCTGAAGGTCCAGCCTTAATTCTGACATTACTATGTCATCTGTTCTCAGGACTCTTCGCACTAATATAAGATTTTCTGAACCTATGATTCCCAGCCTGGTCAGAGAATCTCTGGTTTCCGCTTTAGCTGAATCAGAAACATATAAAAACGCCGTTGCGTTTCTCACGTTCGATTCCGCAATTTTGCCTTGCAAAAGCTTCGCTAAAAATTCAAGCTTTGCTGTTCTCGATTGAGCGCTCATGCTAGCTAGAATTGGGACCACCATAATTCTAGGTTCGCCTTCTTGAGCGGTTGTCGGAGCAAAGGTTCGCTGAATAAACGCTTGCACATCATCCGCATTAACCTGCCTGGATGGTCCAAGTTCTTCTACAGCTTGTTCGATTAAATTGCGCGGAATATTAATTTGAGCGGTGCCTGTTAATGCGGCAATTTCTTTAAGCCTGAGAAGAACAAGATTTGACGTTATTTGGGTTTCTTCCGGCTGCGAAGAAATTTTCCGAGCAGCTTCTGCGGCGTTATCTGAACGTGCACCTAAGAGCGCCTGAAGCGCTTCTTCATCTGAAGTTTCAACCGGCCGGTTCACAGGAACAAAAGTCCCAACCACCCTTGATAATTCCAAGATTTCTTGCAAAGAGGCAACATTCCGAGTAGGCGTAAAAGGCAATGCGATGTCTTGCAAAGGTTGCAAATCAGCCGGATTCACCGGTCTTAAGGGATTTTCATTCTGCGGCGGCTGAGTTTGGAATAAAACGTTCAGTTCATTTGTTTTCAGCGGCTTTTCTGCCTTCGTCACTTCAAATCTTTGGCTTTCGGTATTAAAGGTCGCTTTGTATTCAAACGGTGAACCTTCCAGCGGAGCTGCAATAAAGTTAACCGTAATAAATTGCTGGCCCTCCACGCTCTTGATGATCAATTTAACATTCGAGCCATTCTGATTGATAACGTCATTCAATTTTTGGATAAATTCTGTATCCGGAATGGTTGGGTTGAGACTGCGTGTCAGAGCCGCGACGGCACCGTAAAGTCTGATCGTTTCTTCGAGTTCGATATTGCCACGAAGACGCGCGTCGATAAAATTCAAGAGCTCAAGTGCGAATGTTCCAGCGAATACGCTGCCTGCAACTTCATCTTCGCCCAGCATGACCTTCAGATACTTTTCGTTTCCTTCTTTGACATCAACTTTCGGATTAATAATGACGTATGAAATTTTTTCTTTTCTGAAATAATCAATGAGACCGTCTTTGTGGAATCCGCCGGTGACAATAATTGTTTTATCAAGCGACATGGATTTTGTTTTGGTTAGGATCTTATCAATGAAGACTTCGTCACGCTTGAGAATCAACTGGTAGTAATATTCCACTTCACTCATATACGAATCAAACGTTTCCGTGTTGGCAATAGGATTCACCGTCACACCGCTCGTTTGCGCAAGACCATCAAGCTTTTCCAAAATCCAGGACGGCTTCACTTCCTCGCGGTCTTTCAAATAAAGCGCAATTTTTTCGCGGCTCATTTCCAATTTAAAAAACTGTTCCAGAAGGCCGACTTTATCGATGATGGACAAAAATAATTTTTCATCTTCCGAAGAGAACAATTTTTCCTGGAGCATCTGTTCAAATTGTTTTAATTCGGCAAAAAGCGCACGGTGATCGATTTCATCCTGGTGGATCAGAAATTCCGCAAAAATGCGGAACGCCGGATAACTGACAAAATCAATTTTCGCTTCATCCGCCTTTTTCGTTAATTCCAAAAAGTACGACCGCGGACTTGTGCCTTTGGTGCTTTCATCTAGATGAGACAGGAGTTCGGTAACTTCCGGAGAGTCCGGCATTTTTTTCTGGAACTCGGCCTTAATGGCTTCGGTTTCTTTTTTGAGTCCGGCCTTATTCAGTTCTTGCTCTAAATTATGAAGTCGCATGAGACGCGTCAGATTGGGGTACTCGACCATTTCCTTCAGGTCATTGAGGGAAACAAGTTTGTTCTTCTCGGATGCTTTATTGAGATATAAGAGGTAATCCAGCAAATCAATCTTGTCGGTTGAGAATTCTTCCGTTTTGCGCGTGAAATCCAAAAGTTCCGGCTTCAAAAGCCTGGGGCCAACGCCCAAAATCAAGCGATGCACTTCATCAAAATAAGGTTTTAAGTCTTCCTGGTGCTTGTAAATAGTTTTGAACATCTTGAGATTTTCCATATAAAGACTGTAATCTTCAATGCCGTTGAGCTCGACCGGTTTTTCTGTTTCAACCGCATAAGCGTCAGCGCCTGTAATCCGGCCTTCTCTCATGAGAAAATCAACCAACTTTAAATTTGCATCTTTAAGGTATGAGGGTTGCAAAATCGTGGGATCAAGCTTTGATACCGCACCTTCTAATTGAATTAATGAAAACTGATATTGATCGACCAAGTGCTTCAAAATATTTTTAATGTTTACCTGCGCTTCATAATTTGCGTGGACATTCTGAACGTGGACAATCAAAGGAGAACTAGGATCACCCTGAAACACATCTTCGACTTGGCCGAATTCTTCCGGAACGCTGATGTTGTAAGGACTGATGGCTGAGGCAATCGGAGATGTTGCAGCATCTAACGGCATGCGGCTTCCGGGAGATGGATTAAGACCGCTGTTGATCGGCACAGCATCTGAGACGGTTGAAGGCTGCTGGGCAAAAACAGAACCGTTGCTTGCGAATAGCAAGCAGATCAAAACAGCTACAAATCTATTTTTGAATCGGTTCAATTTATTTTCCTACACCTTTCACTTAAGCTTCTATAAATAGTTTTGAAAGAATTAAAGTAAGACTCCAAGAAGACCGAGATAGTAAAGCTTACCATAGGAGGGTTATAAGGGCAAGGACGGGGGTAAAATTAATGTAAACTACTATAAAATAAGGAGTTAAGTATTGTGGAAAAGCGCTACACGGTTTTTTCCCGTCTTTTTAGCATCATACAGCGCTCTATCGGCAGCCCTGATTAAAGGGCGGCTTGCGATCAAAGAATCGGTCTTCGAGGAGGCCACACCAATGCTGACGGTGAAATGGGTGACCTGATTGACGTAGCTAAGTTCCCGGGCTTCTACGTTCTTTCTAATGCGTTCACCAATTTCCCGGGCCTCTTCTTTAGACGTTCGGGCAAGGATCACGCAAAATTCTTCGCCGCCGTAACGAACCGCGCTGTCCCCTTCCCGCAATTCTTCCTTGATCGAAAAGCTGACGTTCTTAATCACATCATCGCCAAACTGATGGCCGTACGTATCATTCACATTTTTAAAGTTATCAATGTCAATCATCAGCACTGACAACTCTTGCCCTTTTTCCAGCACGGAATTAATACTGGATTCCAAAAGTCTTCGGTTATACAAACCCGTAAGCGGATCGAGTGAAACTTTACTTCTCAGCTGAATATTTTCCACAAACGTTAAAAAGTAGGTGTGGGCTGAAACTGCGGCAAAACCTGCCCAGCCAAAAATGAGAGCCGTGAAATAGTCATACAAATATCCCTTCAAAAATAAAACTGCGGTAAGAAGGACATATAGTGCAGACATACCCGCGAAACTTAAGATGGCTTTGAGCGCTCCGTATTCGAACCCGAAATAAAGCCCTACGAAGGTCAAAATAAAGAGAGCTAAGACGGGAGATGCGCTCGGTAACGGCCGGATAAAATCATGGGAAATAATATTCGTCAGGAAGTTCATATTAATGACGATTCCGGGCAAAAGCCCGAGCGGCGTGTGATAAAAATCATGGAGAACTTTAGAGGTCGTCCCAATAAGTACTATTTTTCCGCTCAGCGAAGAATACAGCTTGTCATTCTCTATTAATTTCCAAAATGGAATCGCCTGCACTTCATTGAAACCAAACCGGTAATTGATCCGTGCTTTTTTGCCGCGGTAAAATGGAATCATTGAATCTCCCGCTTGAACGAAGCGGTCATTAATCCGGACTGCCTCCGTTTGTTGCCAAGCGTTTCTTGCAATTTCAATCTCCCAAGGCCAGCCCACTGAATTTCCATTCACGTCCTGATAGATGAGGCTTGCCGTTCTCACGGTCAAATCACGGTCTTGAATTTTATTGATGATTCCAACCGTTGACGCTTTTGAAGAAAATTCTTCGTACGGCACAATATAATTTCCGTTCGTGTCCACGAAGGAAGCCAAAACAACGTGGCCATTGCGTTTGAATGCCGCGCCCAGCAAAAAATCATCAACCGGGTCGCTTTTGCCTGAAAAAACAAAATCAAAAGCAATCAGCCGGGGATTTGATTTCGACACATTGTCAACTAAGTCGGCGAACACTTTTCTTTTGAAGGGCCATTTCTGGTTGGTTTTTTCGATGGATTCGTCATCAATGACGATCAGCGTAAATTGATTTAAAACCGAAGGGGCTTTGGTGATTTGGCTTCTGATTTTAAACAGGAGATCTTGCGCTTTAAGCGCCGGAACTTCTAAGAAGTGCGCCGGTCGAAGCACAAATAAATAACACAAGGCGGCGATCAGGCTGATTACCGCCGGTTTGAGTAAATGATCTTGGGTTTTATTCATTCACTAATTTGGGGCGGCGTGTTTCTTTTACCCGGTCTTCGATCATCGAGACAATCCGGGAATCAAAGCTTAAATAGTTGGCCAGTGAAACAACCGTCTTAGGGTGAGCTGCTTGCGCTTCTTGAACAATTCGCGGAATGTCCTGAACAACATGCTTGCCCGTTTGAACAAAATACGGAACAACGATCACTTCTGCCGCACCTTGTTGAATGCACAAATTAATCCCGTCCGGAATGCTGGGAGACTGAAGTTCTAGGAACGCCTGCTGAAAAAAAGTGGAAGCATCGCGTTTGGTCAGCTCGCCGACGACGCGGTTCATGGCGTCATTAGACCCTTCAATTTTGCTGCCGTGTCCGACCAACAAAACTGCGCGGTTCATAGGCTTGAAGAAAATAAACTTCTACGCGTGCTGGGCCGCGACTTCGCGAACGTCCTCAGTAAGCGCGGTGCTGAGATAGCGCTCGCCGGCGCTTGGAAGAATCACAACGATTAATTTTTTCTTGTTTTCAGGTTTTTTGGCAATTTCCAAAGCCGCGTGAACGGCAGCGCCGGAAGAAATGCCGGCCAAGATTCCCTCTTCTTTGGCCAAACGGCGGGCCATTTTGAAGGACTCTTCACTCGAGACCTGAACAATTTCATCAATAATTTTGGTGTTTAAAATATCCGGAATAAAACCGGCGCCGATTCCTTGAATTTTGTGCGGGCCGGGTTTTCCGCCGGAAAGAACCGGAGATTCTTTGGGTTCAACGGCAATTGTTTTAAAAGAAGGCTTGCGGGATTTAATCACTTCACCGACACCTGTAATCGTTCCGCCGGTTCCGATGCCGGAAATCAAAATATCAACTTTTCCGTCCGTATCGCGCCAAATTTCCTCCGCCGTCGTTTTGCGGTGAATTTCAGGATTTGCCGGATTTTTAAATTGCTGAGGCATGAACGAATTTTTATTCTCTGCCAAAAGTTCTTCTGCGCGGCGAATCGCGCCCTTCATTCCTTCCGGTCCGGGCGTAAGCACCACTTCCGCACCCAGCAATTTTAAAAGATAACGGCGTTCAAGACTCATGGTCTCAGGCATCGTTAAAATAAGTTTGTAACCTTTCGCAGCGCAAACAAATGCAAGCGCAATTCCGGTGTTGCCGCTGGTCGGTTCGATAATAACCGAGTCTTTTTTAATGAGGCCTTTTTTTTCGGCGTCTTCGATCATATTAACGCCGATACGGTCTTTAACGCTGGAGAGAGGATTAAAAAATTCAAGTTTTGCAACGATATCAGCATCCACGCCTTGAGTAACGCGTTTCAGCCGGACAAGAGGGGTGTTTCCGATGGTTTGGGTAATATTATCGTAAATTTTCATGACAACTCCTGGGTTTCTGTGCTGTTTGAAGGAAGTAATAAAGATTTTAAACCTTTATCATAGGGCGTCAAGAGGAAATAAGCCGGACAAAAAGAGATGTAACTGAACCTTCAAACATGTAAAAATACCGCCATGCTAAAAAGAAGACCTGAACTGGAAGAAATTTCGGTGGAAGAACTGAAATTGAAATTAGACCGCAACGAAGAGATCGTAATCATTGACGTGCGTGAACCCGACGAATATGAAATCTGCCACCTGGAAGATGCAAAATTAATTCCGATCAGGCAACTTCCGAATCAACTCAAAGAATTAAATCCAAATCAGCCGACCGTCCTCTACTGTCATCACGGAATCAGAAGCGCCCAAGCAGCTTTGTGGCTCGCCCAAAACGGTTTTACACATGCCATGAGCCTTCGCGGGGGAATTGATGAATGGGCGCTTAAAATTGATTCTGAGATGGAACGGTATTAATTTTTTTCCATTCGGCGATAAAACTTTTCAAGTGTTCGATCATGAGCGGCTTCTTGCGTGGATCCCGCAAAATATAAGCTGGATGAAAGAGAACCATAAATTTCACGCCCGGATAAAGCGGATGTTCAAAAAAACGGCCGGCTTCTTCGCTCATTGAAAAATCTTTTTTCGCCGGCACAACGTGCCTTAACGCCGTTGCGCCCAAAAGAATCACAATATGCGGCTTAACCAAATCGATTTGCTTCTTAAGAAACGGCATGCACTGAGCGGCTTCTTCCGGTTTCGGGGCCCTGTTCTCAGGCGGCCGGCATTTAACGACATTAATAATTAAACTGTCTTGATTCGTATCAAACCCAAGACCTCGCAGCAACTCATCTAAGAGCTTTCCCGCCCTTCCGACAAAGGCTTTGCCTTGAAGATCTTCATTTTCTCCCGGCGCTTCGCCGATCATTAACGCTTTTGCGTTTGGATTTCCGCGGTCCACGACAATCTGAGTCCGCAAATCGGACAAAGCGCACTTCGTGCAATCGGAAGCGATGAGCGCTTTTTTAAATTCGGGATAAGTTTTCGTTTCTAAAATAGGATCTGATAAACTGAAGAGGTCGTTTCTCATATTCGCGAATGATTAGTATAACAACGAAAAAAATGTTTTCCAAGAATCGTTTATGCGATATGATCACGCAATGAAACGTTTTTTTGACTCTGCGACCGCTGTTTTTATCTGGACCACGATCGGTGTTCTGACGGTTTTTACTTTTTTAGCAATCGCTGTTTCCAGATGCTTCGATTGGAATGACCGTTTTACCTACCGCTTGGGAAACTTGTGGGGCAAGTTAATTGTTAAAATCAATCCCTGGTGGAAAATAAAAATCCTCGGAACTCACCACATTAAAAACAATAAAGGCTATATCATTGTCGCCAATCACATGAGCTTGGCCGACATTGTCTGTCTTTTCTGCATCGGCAAACATTTTAAGTGGGTCGCCAAAGCAAGTCTGTTTAAAATCCCGTTTTTTGGCTGGAGTATGTCGCTGCTTAATTACATTCCCTTAAGCCGCGGCAAACACAGCAGCATCCGGGACAGCTTTAATGAAGCGATTGAATGGCTGAATAAAGACGTGTCGGTGCTTATTTTTCCGGAGGGAACGCGAAGCAAAACCGGCAACTTGTCAGATTTTAAAAATGGCGCCTTCAAGCTTGCTCTGCTAACGAAGAAACCGATTGTTCCGGTGGTTATTACGGGCACTCAAGCGGTCTTAACTAAAGGCCGCGCGACGATGGACACAAAAGCATCGGGCACTTTAAAAGTGCTCGAGCCGATTGAGGTGACTCAGTATTCGGAATCGGATTTTGACGAACTGAAGGATAAAGTCTGGAAATTAATGAGCCAAGAGCTCAATCGTTCCAAGAATTAGGAATTTTTTTCCGCAATATCGCCCAAATAAGGAAGTTTGTACTTCTCGCCCTGATAAGCCTTGACCATCAGCACAATCCAAAGAACCACGGCGGCAATCGAGAGCAACCCGCTGACAAGTGGGCCCATCACAGGCACAAATGCTACGACCCACTGGGCGACAAAGATGGAGCCGAATGTGGCGATGGATTGAAGTGCGTGAAAGCGGACAAATTTATTGTTCTTTTCAATCAGTAAGAAAATCAAACCGGTAACGAATCCGAGCAAGTAACACAATAGGCCGGCCACATTCGCCTTAATTCCCGTATCCGTCGTTCCCCAATCTTGATTTTGGTCCGCCATAGATTCTCCCTTAATTTTGCTTTTTTGTTTGCTGTTGGTTAGAGTTATTCAGAGCTAATATTTTTTCAATGATTTCTGATTTGGTTTTAACGTCTTCTACCAACTCCGGCGGAAACGTGATCGATTTTAAAAGCTTATCGGCTTCTTCCCAATTGCCCTGTTCGATTTGAGAAAGCGCCTGTTGGTACTGCTTTTGAACCCGCGCCAATCCTTCCGAGGTATTGGCCTCAATGACTTTCTCTTTCAAATCTAAATCGACCATGAGCGCCTTTAAGTTTACTGCGGCGTCCGGCTTAGGAGACGCTTCCGACTGGACCGCACTTTGAATTTCAGGATCCAAAAGGGCAAAAGACTTGGGATAAACAACACTTTGATCTTTCGGCTTTTGATCAAAAGCCTTGATTTGATTGTTCAATTCCCGGACCATTCCCAGCGCTTTATCCCATTCTTGGAGCTCTAAAACCGGAAAGATCGCCTGATAAGCAGAAAAAATTGCATTCACGTCGGTCAGATACATTTGGCCCGTTAAATATTGGTTTAAGACCGCGATTTTACCGATGACGTCATTCAAATAAGGCCGGAGCAAGACCAAAGCAACGGCCCGGTGCATTTGAGGATTACTCCGGTAAATCGGAAACGCCAGTGAATTGATAAATTGATCGCGGGCTGATAAATAATCGCCTTTATCAAATGATTTGACCGCGCCCAAATAATTTTTTTCGAACACGCGGGTCAGAGATTTTACGTACCCGTATCCGAGCTGGATTTTTCTGATTTTCTGTTCCTGTGAAATCATTTTTTCAAAATCATCTTTTTTCCACGCAACGATTACCGGTTTTTCGGACAATTTACCCGGAAATGAAACTTGTTTCTTGAGAATTTCTTCTTCGTCGTCGGTAATTTTCCGGGGAATGGTCACTTGAAAGGGTTTTGACAGAATTGTTCTTTCTTCCGCCGTGAGCGTTTTTGAAATTTTGACTGCCGCTGTTTTTTTAGCTTCTTCTTTGACTTCGGAAGAATTGCCAGCCTGCGTCGCGGCTGAGGAAGACAATTGAGACAGATTGGATTTTAAGTTCTTAAAGTTCCCTTTTCGGACTGAAAAAATAACAACGCCGGCCAGCACCAAAATTCCAAGCCCAATGATAACTGGAACAAAAACGGAATTTTGTTTCTTGGGCATCTCAATCGCCTCAGGTTTCGGCACAGAAACGGTTTGGGGCGGAACGCCGCCTTCGGTTGGAACTAAAGAGGTGGTCCAAAAACAGTTGGGGCAACGCTGAAAATCCCGTTCCGAAAGTTCGAAAACGTGGCTGCAATGCGTACATTTGTATTTCATAAACCGATAGTTTAGGAGGGATCTATTGAAGAATCAATGCCCAAATTCTGAGGGCTAAGCGGCCATCCGGCCGACATTTTCGAGGATTTTTAGGACTTCTTCGCGAAGAGACTTGCTCTTGGTTAAAATTCCGGCGTAATTTTCGGCCTCAAGGAAAGGCAGGATTTTTTCTTTTGAAAAACCGGTTACGAAATAGACCGGCACACCTGAAAGCGCTTGAACATATTTGATGATCGGCAGGATTTGGCTGCCGTTAATTCTGGGCAAATAAAAATCGATAAAGAGAACGTCCGGTTTGGCTTTAATGATTTCATCAATGGCGTGGTAGCCGTTATCGACATGCAGAGTCTTGATCTGAAAATTCGGATGCATGATCGCTTCATCGATCATTCGCAGAAAATCTTGATCGTCGTCAATAAAAAAGGCTATTTTAGGTTCATCCATGCGGTGGTTACCTTCTTGGGCGAAAATATCAATAAATAAATTATATCACGGAGCAAAAAACTTGAAAGTCAGGAATTTCCTAAAACAAAAAATCCCTCTAGGAAATCACAAACTTAATTAATTTATTAAGTTCTCCGGCAGATTACGGCCTTAGGAAGGGCTTAATATTGAGAGGCGAATTCAAACGGCTTTGCATAATAGTCATCTCCGGCCTTTTGGGCCAGATCGTTATGTCCGCCGTCTTTGATCTCGTAAAAACTCTTGGGTTCGGGGGCTTTTTTAAACAACAGCTTTCCCATCGAAAATGGAACGACTTCGTCGCTGGTTCCCTGAAGAATTAAAACAGGGGTCTTAACACGGCCTATTTTTTCATCATTGTTCATCTCAAAATCCTTAAGCAGAATATCAGGGGCCATTCCATAGAGAAGTTTTGCCATCTCTTTTAAAGACGTAAACGGCGCTTCTAAAATCAACGCTTTAAATTTCTCGGCGCCGGCCAGCTCGATAGCGGGAACGGAACCCATTGATTCGCCGTATAAAATAATCTGTGAAGTTTGGAATTTTTTGGACTCTTTCAGCCAATTGAGCGCCGCTTTCGCATCGTGGATGAGATCCTGCGAGGATTTGATTTCACCGGCGCTTTTTCCGTAACTGCGGTAATCCACAAGAAAAACAGATACGCCCCGCTCAAGCCACGCTTTAGCTTTGGGCAGCCGGCTGGAAATATTATCCGCATTCCCATGAAACAGGAGCAAACAGGATGTCGCCTTCGGCGCGGAGAAAAACCAGCCGTGGAGCTTAACACCGTCTTCGGTCTTGATTGAAACATCCTCTGAGGAAAGACCGAGATCTTTGGGTGTCAGGGAAAAATTTTTAGCCGGGAAAAAAATCATTGAAGCGATCATATTCATAAACTGCCCTCTTTGTATCCGTACAGCCAGCGCGCCTGGCTGCCGCCTATGTTCCTGACCGAGTGTTTAGAATTTTTCGGAATAAAAGCTTCTTGCCCTGCCGTCAGGGTTTGCGTCTTGCCCGATACTTCAAGCTCTAAGGTACCTTCCATAATATAAATTAATTCGTCCACGGCATGCTTATAATTTTCCCACGTCTGCCCCGGAGGATCAACCCATAAATCACAGGAGAAGCCTTTTGTTTGCCATTCGGATTCAATTTTATCCCTTGTTTTCATTTGATTTTTCCGGCTTCTTTAATTATAGTGATGACGCCTATGGAATTCTTCCAAAATGTTTTTTGGGTCTTAGTCGCTTATCTGATCGGTTCTATTCCTACCGGCTATCTCGTCGCAAAGCGCGTAAACGGAATTGATATCCGCGAACACGGTAGCGGAAATGTCGGAGCCACCAATGTCTTCCGCGTTGTCGGTAAAAAATGGGGCATTCTGGTTTTGCTCTTCGACATGTTTAAGGGCTGGCTCGTCACTGCAATCATTGCTTCTACCTCAAATGCCTTTCTTGAAATGAGCCTTCCGATTAAGCAGTTTTTGTTCGGGGCCGCAGCAATCGCGGGTCACACCTGGACGCCTTGGCTCAAATTAAAAGGCGGCAAAGGGGTTGCCACGGCGTGCGGTGCGCTTATGGGAATTTTTCCGTTCGCTACCATTCTTGCCCTATTGATCTGGACCGCCATCTTCTTTATTTGGCGGTATGTCTCGCTTGCTTCAATCATTGCCGCTTTAAGTTTTCCGCTTCTGCTGATTATTTTCTACCGGGATGTCAGTTCTTTTGGGGCAATCTTTTTGATCAGCCTCTTTTTGAGCGGGCTTCTAATCTATAACCACCGTTCTAATATTGAACGGCTCAAGAACGGACAGGAACTGAAGATTCAGTTCGGAAAGAATAAATCTAGTTCAGGATCTTAGAAACAGCGTTGTAAATCCAAGCAATCATCGCCCCGGCAAGACAGCCTTCCAAAAGCGCATAAACAGTCCCGATCAAAACAGACAGTAAATTGGGATCGGCGTTGAAGCCCGGTGAGACCGAGCTGACAAACCAGAGAAATGTTAATCCAAATGAGGGAACAAGCAGGTTGATCAATCCCACCAAGAAAACGCACGTGGCCCAGACGATTCCGAGTGAAACCGAAAACGCTTTGACCGAAAGAGAATTCCCCATCCTACTTTCCGAACGCTTCCTGAATCAGCGGCGCCAGTTCTCCGCGTTCGTTCATTTCATGAACAATATCGCAGCCGCCGACTAATTTGCCGTTGATAAAAATCTGAGGAAACGTCGGCCAATTTGAAAATTGAGGAACATTTTGGCGGAGATCATTATTGGCAATCACGTCGCGGGTGGCAAACGGAACGTTAAAACTGCTGAAGAGTTTGATTGTTGCCGCTGAAAATCCGCACTGCGGAGACGCCGGCGTTCCTTTCATATAAATTAATATTTTGTTGGATTCAACGTCAGACTTAATTTGGTTCATCACATCCCCTGCCATAAAGTTCTCCTTTAATGTAAAATTGGGAAATCATTCGCGCCCGGTTTCGTTTTCCCCGTGCCGGGCGTTTCGGTTTTAATATGGACCGCGTGAATCCGTCCGTCTTCAAAAGCACCTTCTAGAGATTTTTGAACGATCCGGTGCTGATCGATTAACATTTTTCCTTTGAAGGCATCCGAGACCACCAAAATTTGAAAATGGTCTTTCGTTCCCGTCATGTCCGTGACTTCAACGCGGGAATTCGGAATCGATTGTTCGATTATTGCCTTCACTTCAAACACTTCCATCATGAGGGCCTCTTTTTCTCGGTTGATGTTAAAAGGGGCTTGATTGTCTCTAAAAATTCAGCCGGTGGAACATAGCCAGTGATCCGCGCACTGCCCACTTCTTTGCCTTTCGGATCCAAAAATAGGATTGTCGGAACCCCTACAATATCAAATTTTTCGATCGGCTCAAGCGCTTCTTTTGAATTCGGATTCGTCGCATCCACTTTTAATCTGATAAACGGCTCAAGCGCCTGCATCACGGCCGGGTCCGAATACGTATGCTGATCCAGTTCGTGACATGGAATGCACCAATCCGCAAAAAAATCAATAATGACAGGCTTGCCGGCTGTTTTGGCAGTTTCCAATTTTTCTACCGAATATTTTTCCCATACGACCCCTTTGACCGGCCGGCCGATGAGCAGATAAACGGCGAAGAGAACGGCTAAAGTTCCCGCCGCAAATTTAAAATTTTTGAGGACTGCTGATTGATTTCCGGATTTATCTATGAATCCAAGATAAATGCCTCCCGCTGATAAACTAACGGGCACAATCAAAAATAAAAATTCCGGATAAAGAGAAAGTGACAAATAAAAAAACGAAAATCCCAGCAGGATAAAACCAAACACTTTTTTAACCCAAACCATCCAAGCTCCGGAACGCGGCAACTTTTTGACGAGCCCGGAAAACGTGCCGATCAATAAATACGGAAGTCCTAAACCCAAGGCGAGAACAAAAAAGATAAAAAAACCGGACACCAGATTTCCCGCTTGTCCGACCAAAGTCAAAAGTGCAACGATCGGGGGTCCGATACACGGAGCGGCAAAAATTCCGACGAATAAGCCCGAAAGAAACAATCCGAAGAATCCGTGGCCTTTCTTGCGGCTGGCAAAATTTAAAAGGCCGGAAGGCATTTGGAACTGGTAAACATCAAACATGCTTAAAGCCAGAAAGAACATAATTCCGGAGATCGAAAGAAGGACCCATTGATTCTGAAGAAACGCGCCGAAAAATTCTCCCGTGAGGGCTGCAATCACGCCGAGCGAGCTGTACATGAAGGCCATTCCGGCAACATATGACAAAGCCCTCAGAAATGATTTTGTCTGAGGAATTTTTTTGGACGGGGCAAATAAAACCACGGTGATGGAAAACATGGGATAAACACAAGGCGTTAGATTTAAAGCGAGACCGGTGAAGAAAATTCCGATGAATGTGGCGACAGAGAGTTCCATAGAATTAAAGTTTGAAAGTTAGTTTAAGACCGATGGTCTGGAAAATCAATAGATAGGATTTCGCTAAACGGACGGAATGATTCCGTCTTCAAGCCAGGTGTATTTTCCGTCAAGCGCGTTGCGGGCGATCTTGTAAGCATAAGTGTCTTTATTCCGGAATATATTTCTAAAAAGACGGTTGATTCGCATTCTGGCATCCAAGCAAAATAAATCGGCCAGCTCAACCGAACTCGTATCGTTTGGATTTTTTGATACCAGCATTGCTGCCCGGGAACAGGTTGCGGCCATCGCAAATAAATCCGTTCCGATATTGACAATACGGCCAAGCATTCGCTGTTTCTTCTCAAGGCCCTGCTGATAAATCATCATCGCCAAAAATAAATTGCGTGACAATTTCGGGCTCATCCGGTGAACGAACTGAATATGAGTTCTTAATTTCGGGGGAACGGAATTTAAATTGCCCACCCAGGGCCAATAAATCCACTGCTTCGGATACCAAATCGCGTAAAAGAAAAAAAGATCGAGCGCCATTTTTATCTTCTTAAAAATGCTGATGTCCGGATCGAGCAAGGGGAAAATTTTACGGGCGTGCGGATCAAGCGCTTCGCGCGCAATAAAAAGCCGCATAATTTGGCTGGTGCCTTCAATAATCGTATTGATCCGGGAATCGCGCATCACGCGTTCAACGGCGATCGGCTTTTCGCCGCGGGCTTTCAATGAATCGGCCGTCTCGTATCCTCTGCCGCCTCGGATCTGAACCGTAGCGTCTACAATCCGCCAGCTTGCTTCCGTGCAAAATAATTTAGCTGTCGCAGCTTCTAAGCGGATATCCACATTTTTCTTGTCACCGAACGCGACTGAAAGCCAGCTGACACTTTCCATCGCAAATGTCGTAGAAGTCATTTGCGCAATTTTCGCACCCACTGCTTCGTGCTGCCCAACCGGTTTGCCCCACTGAACGCGTTCGTTGCCCCATTTACGCACAACGCCCAAGCACCACTTAGATCCTGACGTTACGGCAGCAGGCATGGTCAAACGTCCAGTATTGAGCGTAATTAATGCGAGTTTAAGACCTTGTCCGAGTCCGGAAAGAATATTTTCTTTCGGAACTTTTACATTTTTGAACCGGAGCAAACCATTTTGAATTCCGCTCAGTCCCATAAATCGGCAGCGGTGTACTGTCTCAACGCCCGGCCAATTTGTTTCGACAATAAACGCCGTAATTTGTTTTTTCTCGCGGCCCTTTACAATTTTGGGTGGTGTCTTTGCCATCACGACAATGACGCTCGCGACCGGACCGTTCGTACACCATAATTTTTCACCATTTAAAATATAATGGCTGCCGTCAGAGCTGAGTTCGGCAACAGTACTCATATTGGCCGGATCTGAGCCAACATCAGGTTCGGTCAGCGCAAAAGCAGAAACTTGTCCGGCAGAAAACCTGGGAAGATATTTTTTCTTTTGTTCCGGAGTTCCAAAAAGCATGAGCGGCTGCGGAACGCCGATGGATTGATGGGCTGAGAGCCAAATAGCCGTTGAGGCGCAATAACTGGCGACGAGGTGGATCACCCGGTTGTAGTTGGTTAGTGATAAATGAAGGCCACCGTACTCTTCCGGAATCTTCATTCCAAACATACCCAACTTGGCAAGGCCGTCAATGACGTGCTTGGGGATCTCGCCTGTGCGGTCAACTTGATCGGGATCTAAGTTGGCTTTGATAAAATCGGCCACTTTTTTGCAAATCACATCGCCGATTTTCCGGTCCTCAGCACTCTGTTCCGGGTACGGGTGAATTAAATCCCACCTGAATTTTCCGAAATAAAGGTCCCCGATGAAACTCGGATACTTCCATTCTTTTTCGCGTGCTTCTTCCGCGACCTCAAGCGTTGTCTGTTGTTTGGGTAATTCAGCCATTGATATAAGCCTTATCCTTTAACAGAGGTTATCGTCTATTTGAACGGTTTATTAATGTTAAATCTGCGTTTCAAGTTTTAAAGCCGTCTTGCCGCTTGGATCGACCCAAATAGGCTGAATCAGCTGAACGGACTTAAACTTGCAAAGTTTCGGCGGTACGTTGGAACAATAAGGGACTTCCAGATTCACTTGAAGTGTCAGTTTGCCTTCATCTTGGCCTAAATTGATATTTATTGGAAGTTCTTTCGCCGGGGCCTTGAGCGTGCCTTGCGTCATTCGCTTACCTTCTTTTAAAATTTCAAACGTAAACGGCGCTTCTTGAGTGAATTCATGGTCTTTAGGCAAATAAACCAAAACCGAGATGACCGCTTCTTTTGTGAGCGTTTCTTCCGGAAACTTGATGGTTTCTAAAAAAGGATTTTTCTTCGGCTTAACGGAGTTGGAAGGAGCTGAAAGAAACGCAAGCGTGCTTAATTCGCGGCTTTTGAGATTTAAAATCCGGACCGCGTGATTATTGGTATCCGCAACGTAAAGATTGCCGCCAAAAATGCTGATTCCGCCCGGTTCATATAATTTTCCAGGCGCTCCGTCTTTGAATCCCTTTTCCGATCCGGCGATCGCAGTAATTTTTCGGGTTTCCAAATCCACTGCTTTGATTTTACTGTTATAAGTGTCGGCAACATAAACGGTCCCGCTGTCAAAAGCGACCCCAAGCGGATGCTGAAGTTTGGCCTTTTTTAATTTTCCGTCACGGTCCCCAAATAAAAATAGCCCTTCTCCGATTAGGGTTTTGACTTCGCGCGATTTCAAATTGAAACTTCGAATCGCGCTGACTTCGCTGTCTGCAAAATAAAGCGTCTGATTTCCGTCAAAGGCAATTCCGCTGGGCTGAGCTAGTGCGCTATATAAGTTTTTGCCGTCAATAATGTCTTCCCGTCCGCTTCCGGCAATGGGCTCTATGTTCCCGGATTTTAAATCGAGCGCCCAAATTTGGTGCGCTCCCGCCATGGCAACATACAAAACATCTCCGACCTTAATTAAATCCCAAGGTGAATTTAGTTTTTCTTTCCGGCCGCCAATAGTCTTGACCGTTTTCTGATCCAGATCAATTTCCCGGATCAAATGATTTTCAGTATCGGCAACAAAAATCAAACTGCCTTCTTTAAACACTCCCTGTGGATGATGAAATTCGGCTTCCTCGAAATTACCGTCCTTTGCGCCGACGCCTCCATTTCCGATTGTTTGAAGAATTTCACCGCTTTGGCTGGCAATGACAATCCGGTTATGATTGGAATCCGAAATGACGATTTCATTTTCTCCGGCAAAAATTTTCCCCGGAAATTTTAGAAAACTTTGATCGTCTTTAAATGTTTCCGGAACGATCTCAATGGGTGTGCGGTTCAGGACAGATTCGGCAGTCGCCAGTTTGACCAAGAAGGAGATCGCCTGATCTAAAGTCTCGTACTGACCTTCTCCGGAAAGGCCCAGAACCACGCGGCCTTGGGGATCAATCAAAATAAAGGTCGGCCACGCATGGACCGCGTATTGCTGCCATAGTTTAAGTTCGGGGTCATTCACCACCGGATGCTTAACCTCATAGCGAAGAATGCTTTGGCGGATATTTTCCGAATCGCGTTCGTTTGCAAATTTTGCCGAATGAACGCCGATGACAACGAGTTCATCCGGATATTTTTCTTCCAGTTTTTTAAGTTCCGGGATCACATGCATGCAATTGATACAGCAATAAGTCCAAAAATCGAGAAGAACTACTTTGCCGACTAAGTTCTTCATCTGAAGCGGGCTCTTGACATTAAACCAATCCAGTTTTTCGGGAAATTCAACCGAATAAATCTGAAGGCTGGCGTTGTCTTTGATGGTTTGTTCGATTTTCACATCCTGATCTTCCGCGAAGCTTAAATTTGGGCTGAACAAGATGGAAACGAGAAACAGGAAAAGAAACGCTTTCTTCATGATTTTTTGAGCAAAGAAAGGGTGAAAAATAAAAGTGCGCCGGTCAATACAATCGCGGCACCCGTCGGCAGGTCGAACAAATAAGAGAGAAAAATTCCGGCGATCATGATGGCTTCGGCAAATACAATGCTCCGAATCACAAGTTTCCTGAAAGAATTGCTCACAAGTTTAGAAATCGAGACCGGAATCACCAAAAGCGCGCTGACAAGCACAATGCCGAGAATCTTAATTCCTAAAATCACGGAAACAGCCAAAACAATGTACATACACAACTGAAGCAAATCCGTTTTAATTCCGGACAAGTAAGCCATCTCCGGGTCCACTGCCAAAAGCGTGATCTGGCGGCGAAAGAAAAAAAGTAAACTCAAAATGGCGGAGGCCGCGACGGCGATAATCCAGATATCCATGCTTTTAATCATGAGAATATTGCCGAATAAAAATCCGATCAGTTCCGGCTGATAGCCGCGTTTCAAACTAATCAACAGCACACCCAAAGCCATTCCAAAAGTAAAAATGAGGCCGACAGCGGCATCGGATGAAATATTCGTTTTCTTTTCCAGAAAAAACATCATGATCGCGAAAAAAACGCCGGCAATAAGAGCAGTCACCAAAGGGTTCAAACTAAATAAAACTCCCGCAGCCACACCCGCTAGCGAGGCATGGGCAACGCCGTCGCTGAAAAATGCCATGCGCTTCATAACGACAAAAACGCCTAAATAAGCAAAGAGCGCCGCCAAAAAAATTCCGGCGATCAAGGCCCTTTGCATAAACGGATAGTGAAACATATTAGTGACGATGCTCCTGAAACCGGATGTCTCGACCGTAAAGCTGCTCGAGAACTTCTTTGGTAATCGCTTCTTTTGGTTTTCCGTAACAGATTAACTTCCGGTTAAGACAAATAATGTGGTCCGCAAATTTATAGATCATGTTAATTTCGTGAGAGACCAAGATAACGGTTGTTTCGTGGATTTTATTTACGTGGGTAACGATTTCATAAAAACTTTTCGCACCGGCCATATCAATTTCACTCGTCGCTTCATCCAAAACCAAAATGGCGGGATCATTGAGTAAGGACCGGGCAATTAAAACGCGCTGGAATTGTCCACCGGAAAGCGTGCCGATCTGCTGACTCTCGCAATTTTGCATGTCCACTTCAAGAAGCGCATGTTTTAATTTTCGCGCAGAAACATCTTTGAATGAAAATTTTAAAAATTCATGGACCGTCATCGGAATGGACCGGTCAAAAGAAAATTTCTGCGGAACATAACCAATTTTCGAAAGTGCGGCGCGCAGCGGCTGGCCGTTGATTTGAATTTTTCCTTGATATGGAATCAGCCCTAAAATCGCTTTAATGAAGGTTGTTTTCCCGGAACCGTTCGGTCCCACCACCGCAACGATTTCGCCTCTTTGAATATCGAGACTCAGCTCTTCTAAAACAGCCTGACCGTTGTAATGAATCGATACGCGGTCAATTTCAATAATGGGCTTAGACATTGCTGAGCGCCTCGGAAATTCGGCGGGAATTGTTCGTCATTAAATCAATAAATTTCCGGTTTTCTTTTTCGGCGCCGAGCGGATCTAGCGGCACTAGCGTAAGACGAAATTCTTGGGCAATCGATTCAACCAGGGACCGTGGTAACGCCGGTTCGATAAATAAGACCCGGATGTTGTGTTCGCGAATTACTTTTTGAAGCCGCATTAAACGTTTCGGTGTCGGTTCCTGGCCTTCCGAGGTTTCAATGGTATCTAAAATCACCAGTCCGTAATCGCGCGCGAAATAGCGCCAGCCGTCATGAAACGTAATCATTTCCTTTGTTGCCAAAGATTTCAATTGACCGGTAATTTTCAGGTCCGTTTGGTCAAGCTCTGCAAGATAGCGCTTCAAATTATTTTGATATTTCTCTCCGTTGGCTGAATCAATCTCCGTAAGCGTCTTCGCAATTTGTTCCACAATGGCCTTGGCGTTGCGAACAGATACCCAATAGTGAGGATCTTGGTTGATAAGTTGAATATTTTGATTGAGCAAAACCAATCTGACATTGGGCAGGTTTTCTGAAATTCCGGCGATCCAATCATCGAACGCGGCGCCGATTCTGAAAATAACAGCCGAACCGTTTAATTCTTTAATCATTTGAGGGCTTAATTCAAACGTGTGCGGATTTGCACCGGGCGGAAGAAGAGTGATCACTTGGGTTCCCTCACCCGCAATTTCTCTGACCATGTCGGAAACCGGCAAAATCGTAGCGGCAATTTTTAAAGGCGCCGCCTGAAGATCTGCGGTGAAAATAAAGCTAACGGTTAGAAAAAAAAGGAATAACTTGCCTTTGCTGGTCACGGAACCCCTCATATATGAAACGGACGAATCCATAAACATTTAGAATACGACGGCTGAAGATTGAAATCAATGAAGTTATTGAGGTGTAGAAACGCGGTCTTACGACTGAGCCAAGCCCAGTAAAGAGGGCTTTTGGATAAATTGGATCCACTGCTCACGAACACTCATGAATTGCCGGCGGGCGGCTTGGGCTTGTTCAAAAGCAGAACGAAGAATTGCATCTGATTGATTGGAAAATTGGTTTGCGAGCGCAGCATATTCACGAACGTTATGTTCCCAAGTGTTCAAAATTTCTTTCATATGTTCGTAGCGGCTTTTAAGTGCGCTGAGCGCTGCGGCGCCGAACACGTTGGAATGATTTTGGAGGTAACGTTCTGCGGATTCTTTTTCAGCAATTAAACGCGCGGCCAGAATATGAAATTTTGAAACGCGTTTCACATCCGTTGCCAAACCAAAACGGGACATGGCTGCGATCGCCCACTTGCTGGGATCCCAATGATACCATTTGTGTCCGTTGCGGTAATCGGACGGAAACCGGTGGTGGAAACTGTGATAGCCTTCTCCGTACGTAAACAGTGCCGCGATCCAATTGTCACGCGCCGAAGAGCGGGCGTTATAGGTTTTCTTTCCGAAATAATGGCAGGCTGAATTAATTAAAAAAGTTCCGTGATGAACAAATGTTACTCGGCCAAAAACGCCGATGATAAGAGCGCTCAAAAAATGGCCTGACAACAAACCGATTGTTAACGGCAAAAGTACGCCGGCCGTCAGCGCCCACCATACGTAATGTTTGTCTTGATGAACGATTAATCGGTTCATTTTTAGATCTTTGACGTTCTCGTAGTTAATCGCGTGATTTCTGAAAATAATCCAGCCGATGTGCGCATACCAGAAACCCTGCATAATATTGTAGGGATCTTTTTCGGTATCCACGTACTTGTGATGGTCCCGGTGCTGGGAAGCCCATTCCAGGGCAGATTCTTCAAACGCTGCCGCCCCGAAAAAAAGGCCTAAAAAAACGACCAAAGGGTGGCTTTTGAAGGTTTTATGGGCAAACAGGCGGTGGTAGCCAATTGTAATACCCATGCCGCTGCCAAAGGTCCAAAACAGGAAGAATAAGGCGTCAAAAAGATGGAAACCAAAGTTGTAAATATAGATGGGCACACCAATTATGGCGATTATGAAAAAGGAAACGAAGAACAGAAAATTACGCCAATTAATCGGAGGAAGCGGGATTTTTTTCATAGAGGTGTAATTATCTCATCTAAATGACTAATCGGCAAGTCACAATAATTCATGAGTTCTTTGATTTTGACGTTTTAAAATCCGATTAAGGCAAAAAAATTCGGCTATTTTGGGCTTCAAACGCCCGATTTTGTTCGCATTTTTTGTTTATTTAATTTTGCTGTTTTCATTTTTTTATTTGCGCTGACTCATAAATCTGATAAAATTTTGTGTTCGCATTTTTGGAGGTGAACATCTAGTGAAGTTTCAAGGAAAAATTTTGGTGATCGGATGCGGCTCTGTGGCACAGTGCGCGCTTCCCTTGATTCTAAAATTAATCGGAGTCCCTCCAAAAAACGTCACGATCATGGATCCGGTGGATAATCGCGCGCGGGTCAAAGACGTTCTCGCCCAAGGCGTTCAATACGTAAATCATCGCGTTGTTCGCGACAATTACCAAACCTTACTCAAACAATATGTCAGTTCAGGAGATTTGATTCTCGATCTCGCGTATGACATCGACTGCTGTGCAATCCTTCAGTGGTGCCACGACAACAACATTCTTTATTTAAATACATCCGTTGAACTTTGGGAACCGTATCATGGGGCCGAAGGAAAACATCCAACCGAGCTAACCCTTTACGCCAGACAAATGGCAATCCGGAAAATGATCGCCAAATGGCCGAACAAAAAAGGCGCGACGTCTATCGTTGATCACGGCGCAAATCCCGGCCTCGTTTCACATTTCACGAAACAGGCGCTTGTCGACATTACTGAAAAAATTCTGAAAGAAAAACCGCGCGATCCAAGAAAACTGGATCTTGAAAAAGCACTCGAAAATGAAGACTTCCCGAAATTGGCTCATCTGACCGGCGTTAAAACCATTCATATCAGCGAGCGCGATACTCAAATTACCGACAAGCCCAAAGAAGTGAATGAATTCGTCAATACCTGGAGCATCATCGGCTTCTATGAAGAGGGTGTCGCTCCGGCCGAACTGGGCTGGGGAACGCATGAACGATATGCTCCGAAAGGCACGATGTTTCACAAAGACGGTCCGCGGAATCAAGTGTGCCTGACCTCAAAGGGAATGAGCACTTGGGTGAGGTCTTGGGTCCCGTGCGGTGAGATTACCGGAATGGTGATCCGGCATGGTGAAGCCTTTTCCATTTCCGATTTTCTGACAGTTTGGGATGAAGGCCGTGCGATTTATCGGCCGACCGTTCATTACGCTTACTGCCCCGCAGACGTCGCAATCAATTCCATGCACGAACTTGAAATGAGACAATTTGAACTTCAGGAACGTCAGCGGATTCTCAATGATGAAATCACAAGCGGCCGCGATGAACTCGGATGTTTGCTCATGGGCCATGATTTTAATTCTTGGTGGATCGGAAGTTTGCTCGACATTGAAGAAACGCGCAAGCTGGCGCCGCATCAGAATGCAACGACCCTTCAGGTTGCTATTTCGGCAGTCGCCGCTTCTATGTGGGCCATCAACAATCCCAACGAAGGTTTCTGCCTGCCCGACCAATTGCCTTATCAGGAAGTGCTGAAAGTTGCAAAACCCTATCTCGGCCCCTTTGTTTCAAAAGCGGTGGATTGGACACCGCTCAAAGACCGAAAAAACCAATTCTTGGATTATGGAGCCAAAATTCCAAAGGACGAAGATGTGTGGCAATTCACCACCTTCCTCGTGACCCCTCTGCCGATTGAACCTATCCCGGCTGATATCGACCGTGAAGCGGTTCTGTCATAATCAATTCAATCGCCAACCATGAAAAAATCAGAATTTAGTTTAAACGGTAGCGCTGTCGAAAATTTAATCCGGGAAAATCTCAAGAAACACACTTCCCCGCTGATGTTGATCCGCAGAAACGTCCTGGCCAAACAGTTCCAACGCTTCCGCGCTTCTCTGCCAAAAGTAACGCCTTATTACGCCATTAAGGCCAACCCTCATCCGGAAATCATTAAGACCTTTCTTAAAATGGGGGCTCATTTCGATGTGGCCAGCGCCAATGAAATGAATCTCGTATTGAGTTTGGGCGCTCCGCCAAAAAAAATCATTTTCGCGAACACGATTAAATCGGTTGAAGACATTCAAACGGCATACAAACGCCGCGTAACGCTGATGACGTTTGATAATGAGCCCGAACTCTATAAAATTGCGAAACACGCCCCGGGCACTGAAGTGCTGGTCCGGATCAAAGTGGACAACATCGGAAGCTTGATTGAACTTTCGCTTAAATTTGGTGCGGATCCTGAGCACGCGGTATTTTTGCTCAGAAAAGCCAAAGCGCTCGGACTTTCACCTCAAGGTGTCAGCTTTCACGTCGGTTCACAGTGCGCGAACGTGGAAAATTATTTGCATGCGCTTGAAGTTTCCGCCGGAATTTTCAGGCAAGCCAAAGAAGAAGGGCTGACGTTATCCGTTCTCGATATCGGCGGCGGATTTCCGATCCGGCATTCAGACCAAGAAAAACTTCCTATCTTTGAAGATATCGCCCGGAAAATCCGGATTGAAATGACCAGGCTGTTTGATAAAAAAATTAAATTCATTGCGGAACCAGGGCGTTTTTTTGTCGGACCGGCCGGTATTCTGATAACGCAAGTCATCGGCCGCACCTTCCGGAACAACAAAAATTATTATTATCTCAATGACGGTTTGTATGCGGATTTTTCAGGGATTGTTTTTGATCATTGCAAGTATGAACTCAAAACATTGAGGCGGGGACAAAAATTCCTATCGACGGTGGCCGGCCCGACGTGCGACTCTTTCGATACCATTTCACTCAGCGAAGAGCTTCCGGAATTGGATTTGGGCAGTGTGGTGTACGCAAAAAATATCGGGGCTTACTCTTCTGCCAGCGCGGTCCCCAGCTTTAACGGGTTCACGCCCGCTAAAATCGTAGTCGTTCCGTAACTACGGTTTTTCCTTCCTGTATTTCAAAGTAAAAATCAGCACCAGCGTAAAAAACAAAATATTCATCACGCCGTAAGCTTGGAATGCGACGTCCTTTGAGACGAGTGCGCGCGGCGTCATCAGCAAAATACAAACCCATACGCCGATTACCCATGTCAGGCTTATGTCTTTGGAAGATTTCCGGTGAGCCATGCGAAGAATCAAAGGGATATTAAAAAGAGGCAAAGCGATACTTGCGATAAGACCCAAAATTGACAAATAATCAGGATGATTCATGGTTTGTAGAGAAGGCTGATTCAGCGCGAAATACAAGAACCTTTAGCGCTGAAAGTTGGATGGGTGAAACCAAAAAAATAATTACTCTTTTGCAGCGGCGGCGTCTGTTTCTTCGGTCGCCAAAGCAGCTTCTTCTTCTTGCGTCAGCGGCTTTTCAACGGTGATCGCAACGGCTTTCTTCTGATCGCCCACCACCAAATAATCCACATCCACCGAATCACCGGCCGTGACTTCTTTAAGCGCGGTTACATTTTCATATTCGGTATCAGGTGCCACTTGATAGGTAACGTCGACATCAGCGTTGCTTTCGTAGTCATACTCTGTAACAACGAGTTGATTTTCTTTGACGATCTTTACGGTGCCGAAGGAAAATTCCGTTTCATCAGCCGCGGCGTCGTCAGCAGCAGCGGGAACCGGAGTCGTAACAGCAGGAACCGGATCAGCGGCATAAACAACGGCGGGAACTATTAAAACAAAGGCAACTAAAACAAGTAATGCGACTAAGTTCTTCATCTGCTAACTCCTTTGATCAAAAGGGATTAATCAATAAACTTGGCAACAACTATACCACATGAAATCGAAGTATCAAATATATCGGCATTATTCCCCTGGGTCAATCATCTTTTTTTCATTCTGGAGACGAAAAAACCCTCCATTTCAGCATTGGGCAGAATCCGGAGTGTTTTGGCCAGCGAGGCGTGAAACCGGCGGCCCTCCCACTGCAAAAGTCCGGGAATTTGATTGGCAATTCCTAGTTTACAAACTTCGAGCTCTCCGGCACCGGCCAAAGATTCCAGTCCGAAATTCACCACTTCTTCGTTTTCTTCCGGTGAAAATGTGCAGGTCGAATAAACTAAAATGCCGCCTGGCTTCAGCGCTTTGAGTCCTGAAACCAGCAATTTTTTCTGCAGTTTTGCGTTTTCCTTTACCCGGTTTAAATTCCAATACCGGTAAGACGAAGGTTCTGAGGCAAAGAATCTTCCTTCGGCCGTACACGGCGCATCCACCAGCACCCGGTCAAATTGTCCGGGATACTTGTTTCCAAACGATTCTCCGTAACTTAAAACCGTTTCTGCATTCGCAACGCCTTGAATTTGAAGATTGGCTTTTAATTTTTCGTAACGGATTTGATCGTTTTCATTGGCGATAATTTTTCCTTCGCCTTTCATGAGGCAGGCGATTTGAGCAGTTTTCCCGCCCGGCGCTGCAGTCAAATCCAAAACTGATTCTCCCGGCTGCGGATCTAAAATCAGAGGCGGCACAATGCTGGACAGATTTTGAATATAGATTTCGCCTTCTAAATAAAGATCAGTCTGTTCCAGATCTTTTTGCCGGCCGCGTTTGAGAATGAACGCGGAAGGAAGCCAAGAGACCGGGGCAATGAGGAAATTTTTGTGCTCAAGAGCGTTTTTAACTTCAGCAATTGAGGTTTTAAGCGTGTTGACGCGGAACGTCGTCGGTTTGGGTTCGCTGAAGGTGTTGGCGATTGAATCAAATTTTCCAGCTGGAACTAATTTTTTGAACCGCTCGAGAAAAAGTTCTGGGAGATTACGGACTTCGCTGCGCATCGGATTAAACGCCGGCTTCGCCCAAATACAAATGCTTAATCATCGGATTAACGAGTAAGTCGCGGCCCGGGCCTTCCATTTCAATCCTGCCGCTTTCAATCACGTATCCGTAATGGGCCAATTTGAGCGCCATCCAAGCGTTCTGTTCCACCAGCAAAATGGTAATACCGCGCTGATTGATCCGTTCAATCAAAGAAAAAATAAGCTCCACCATTTTCGGCGCAAGTCCCAAACTCGGCTCATCTAATAAAAGAATCCGCGGCCGTGCCATCAGGGCACGACCCATCGCCAGCATTTGCTGCTCACCGCCGCTTAAATTTCCGGCCAAAGCACTCAGCCGGTTCTTCAGCGCAGGAAACAAAGACAATTGCTCTTCCCGGTCCAGCTTCAACTCTTTGCCTTGGCTGCGCGTATAAGCGCCGAGGTCTAAGTTTTCCTGGACGGTCAAATGTTGAAAAATCCTGCGGCCTTCCGGCACTTGCGTAATTCCTAATTTAACGATTTCATGCGCCGGCATATTTTGAATCGATTTCCCTTCAAAATTAATTCCACCTTTTCGAGCGCGTACAATTCCGGAAAGCGTCATCAGAAAGGTGGATTTTCCGGCGCCGTTAGAGCCGATTAAAGAAACAATTTTCCCGGCCGGGACTTTAATTTCAATCCCTTTTAAAATTTCGATTTTTCCGTATCCGGAATGGAGGTCTGTGACTTCAAGCATGCGAAGAATTAATTCCCTTTCCCAAATAAGCTTCGATGACTTGCGGGTCGTGCTGAATTTCTTTGGGTTTTCCTTCGGCAATTTTTTTTCCGTAATCGAGTACGACAATATGATCTGAGACCGGCATGACGACTTTCATATCATGTTCGATCAGTAAAATGGTGACGCCATTTTTCCGGATGGTGCGGATGAGTTCAAGCAGTTCTTCTTTTTCTCTGGGATTCATTCCGGCGGCAGGTTCATCTAAAAGCAGCAGCTTGGGCTGAGAAGCCAAAGCTCTCGCAATTTCCAGTTTCCTTTGATGGCCGTACGAAAGATTCCGCGCGGTTTCGTACGCTTTGCTTTCCAAACCGAAAAACTGAAGGAGCTGCTTGGCCCGCAAAACCAATTTTCTTTCCTCAAGCAGAACCCATTTAGGACGAAGCAGCGCGCCGATCAAGCCGGACCTGGTTTTGGCGTGGCCGCCTACCATCACGTTCTCAAGCACGCTCATGTGTTTGAAGAGCCGGATGGTTTGAAACGTCCGCGCAACTCCGGTGGCGGCAATTTCATGGGGCTCAAGCCGGTTCAGCAGTGTTTCCGAAACTCCGAAGTAAACACTTCCTTCATCAGGCAAGCTGAGTCCGGTAATACAATTAAACAGCGTAGTTTTGCCGGCGCCGTTGGGCCCGATCAAACTAATAATTTGTCCGGCTTCCACAGAAAAAGTAACATTGTCCACCGCGGTAACGCCGCCGAAACGCTTCGTCACATTATCAATTCTAAGGAGCGATGAAGTGGAAAGTTTGTTTGGTTTCATGAAGCGCCAGCGCCTCGTTCTTTAAATTCTTCCGCATGATGAGCTTCGCCTAAAATTCCTTGCGGCCTAAAAAGCATAATGACAATGATTGCAGCGCCAAACAGAAGCATCCGGTAAAGATCAAAACCTCTCAGCAGTTCCGGCAAAAGACTCAGCGTTAACGCGCCGAGTATAACGCCCGCAATATTACCAAGACCGCCCAAGACAACCATCGCAAGCACCATAACTGAAACTACAAAATCAAAACTGTCCGGTGAAACCGTTCCCTGCTTGCTCGCAAAGACAGCGCCGGCGATTCCCGCAATAAATCCGCCGATTCCAAATGCGGTCAATTTAGCCCAAACCGGATTAATCCCCATCGCGGAAGCCGCAAGTTCATCTTCCCGGAGCGCCAGCCAAGCGCGGCCCAACCTGGAAGATTCAAGCCGCTTCAAAACGAGCACAACTAAAATAATAAAAACCAGGACCAAATAATAATAAGGTTCCGAATGAACGCCAAAATCATAAGCGCCCAATTTCGGGTGGTCGATTCCAAGCAAACCGTTCGGTCCGCCGGTCACGGTATCTAAATTGTTGAGTGCAATCCGGACAATTTCACCGGTACCCAGAGTAACCATTGCAATGTAGTCACCGGTAAGTCTCAACGCCGGAAATGCCAACACCATCGAAAAAAATGCTGCCGAAAAAGCGGCGATCAAAAATCCAATCCAGAATGGAATATGCAAATGAATGCTGATCAGCGCATACGTGTAGGCGCCGATTGCAAAAACTGCGGCAAATCCTAAATTGAGAATTCCGGCTGAGCCCACAATGACATTCAGGCCGAGCGCCAGCATGATAAAAATTCCGGCTGTGACTAAAACATCAATGTGGTAAGCGTTGCGATCAATGAGCGGAATTAAAAGACAAATCAAAACGATGAGTCCGTACAACAGACCGCTCTGAAATCTCAAGCCAAAGAATTGATGCGACAAATCCTTGGAACCAGCGCTTTTTTTCCGTCGTCTTCTCGGAGAGGAATTCTTTTTCATACTTTTTTAACGACTCGGGAACCTAAAAGGCCGGACGGCCGGAAGAGCAAAATTAAAATTAAAATGACGAATGCGAATACATTCTTCCATTCAGAAGACAAATAGCCGGCTCCGATTCCTTCCAGAACGCCGAGCAGCAGCCCGCCGAGCATCGCTCCAGGAATATTTCCGATGCCGCCGAAGACCGCCGCCGTAAATGCTTTGAGTCCGGCCAAATAGCCGTCATGGAAATTAATCGTGTTGTAATACATTCCAAACATGACGCCGCCTGCGCCCGCTAACGCAGACCCGATTACAAATGCGATTGAAATAATCCGGTCCGTATTAATGCCGACGAGACTTGCTGCTTCGCGGTCATCGGCCAAAGCCCGCATGGCCTTGCCTGTGCGCGTGGTCTTGATGAATAATTGAAGTCCGATCATCAAAGACAATGAAATAACAGCAATCAAAATCTGAAGATTCGTCAAAGTGACCGCGCCGAACGAAAACCGCTGGACCGGAATTAAATCCGGAAAATGTTTGTCCGTCGGCCCGAAAATGAGCATGACGGCGTTTTGAAGTAAAAAAGAAACGCCGATGGCGGTAATGAGCGGTGCAAGCCTTGGTGCATGCTTAAGCGGGCGATAAGCAAAACGCTCGATGAGCAGGCCCAAAAGAGAGGTTCCCAGCATAGCAAACAGGAAAATGACGATTAAAAAAAAGATGGAGCCGCCGGCGCCAGTGAAAAAACCGGTCAGCAGACTAAAGAGGAGTAAACATAAATAGGCGCCCACCATAAAAACTTCGCCGTGGGCAAAATTGATGAGCTGGATAATTCCGTAGACAATCGTGTAACCCAACGCGATCAGCGCATAAATCAAACCGATCGTGAGGCCGTTGGTTACCTGCTGAATGAAAACTTCACTGGCAGTCATTTCTTACTGAGCGGGACCGATATAAACCAATTTTCCGTTCTCAACTTTGAAAACGCCGATAAATTGATTTTTATTATCTCCTTTATCGTCAAAAACGACTTCGCCCGTAACCCCTTGAAAGGAAGGAATCTCACGCATGGCTTTCAGAACTGCTGCTCTGTCCTTGGAACCGGCCTTCGTAATGGCCTGAATTAAGATATTCGCAGCATCATAGCCGTAGGCAGACCACTGCCCCATTTCTCCATACTTGGCTTCGTAGTCTTTAATGAAGGGGGCCGCCCCCGGAACTTTTTTCATATCCCCGCCCACCATAGTCGCGTAAGCGCCTTCTGCAATTTCAGGCGTCGTCAGTTCAATAAAGATCGGTGTCGCGATTCCGTCTCCACCCATAAGTTTGGCGGCAACTCCAAGCGAACGTGCCTGTCTTAACAAGAGCGCTGCTTCCGGATAAATTCCTCCGAAATAAATGAGTTCAGGGCTCATCGGTTTTATTTTGGTCAGAAGCGGTGTGAAATCTTTATCTCCTTGCGTAATGCCTTCGTGGCCGAGGATTTGAAGTCCCAGTTCTTTTGCTTTCCGTTCGAATTCATCGGCCAAACCTTTTCCGTAAGTTGTTTTGTCATCAATTACGAAAATTTGCTTCGCGCCCAACTGGTGCGCAGCAAAAGCCGCGCCTTTCGGACCTTGCACATCATCCGTTGCGGCAATTCTGAAAAATGTTTTAAATCCTTGTTTGGATAATTCCGGATTGGTTGAGGCGGGCGTAATCTGAGTTAGTCCGGCTTCATGATAAACGGCGGAAGCCGGTTTTGTGCAGCTGGAATTGAAATGGCCGATCACCGCCGCAACATCCGGATCGGACACATATTTTTTTGCGACGTTTACCGCTTGAGCGGGATTGTGTTGATCGTCAAAAGGAAGAAGTGCGAAGGAATAACCCGGAATGCCAATTTTCTTCTCATTGGCCTGCTGGACCGCGAGCTCGGCCCCGCGGCACATATCAACTCCGATTTGGGCCTGGTCACCGGTCAGCGGAGCAGCACATCCGATTTTAATGACGTTCTGAGCGCCCGATTTGCCGCAGCCTGCGCAAATCAATAGCGACAATACGAAGATTGAAAGAAAACGTTTTACGTTCATTATTTTCTCCCTACCCGATAATAACCAAATGACATTCATGCGGCAAGTGTCTGGCCAATGTTCTGAAGACATCGCCTCGAAACAAGTTCGTTAACGCGCTTCTTCTGGTCGTTCCCATCAGAACGGTCTTAACGCCCAATTCCCGGGCCGCATCGGCAATTAATTTTCCAGGGTCATCTCCAATCCGCCAAATCGGAACGGCCGTAATTCCTTTTGCTTCCATGACTCTTTGTGCTTCGCCCAACAGTTCCAAAGATTTAACGGAGGGTTCGATCTCGGTCGGAAGGTCGCGCGACGGAGGTGTTTCTTCCACATAGGTCAAATAAATTGAATTTTCATTCGTCGCTTTCATTCTTAAAGCGGCTTCCTCAAGCAAAAGCGGATTCACGTTTCTGAGCGCAACCATTGAAGAACTTTGATAAAGCGGCGCGATTTCTTTAGCTTCCGAGACCGTCAACACATTGACGGATAAAACTTCTTCGGGGACTACTGCGGGGACGGCAAGCTTCGCGATAAATCGTAATGCAAGGCCAGTCCCTAAAATCGCGGCTGCAAAAATTAATGCATGTACTTTCTCAAAAGCGATTGTGATTTCGATAAAGGCTAGAATTATCGTGCTGATAAATAGAAGTGCGCGCTCGCGACCTTTTAGCTGAATTTTAAAATTGGTGGCAGTTGCGCCTAAATTTAGAGTAATTGCACCAACGACACCAATTGCGTAAAGAGAAGCAAGACGAATTAAGTCATGTTCGATGATTAAAACAATAAGCGGGATTGAAACAGCGATGATTAAAGCAAGCCAAGGCATTCCAAACCGGTTAAGATTAGAAAAAATTCTTGGAAGTTCCCGGTCGCGCGCCATAGAAAATTGAATGCTGACTAAATCGCTGATCGCCGTATTCACGGCAGACAATAAAAGAAAAGCAAAAACGACTGAAATAACTTGACCGTGCCACGGACCAACATAATAGTGGCCCAATGCGCGCAGCATGTCTTCGGTATGAAGACCAAGATTAGGAATTGCGTTCATTGCAATCCCGAGAAGAAAAGTCAAAATTGAAACTTCCAGGAGCACGGGCCAAATGGCTAATTTTGACGTTCGCTCAACGGGAAGCTTCATGATTCCAGTCATGTTTGCAACGGCTTCAACACCGGAAAGCGCAAGAACGATCGCGACAAAATTAGACCAATTGCTGGAGATAGAACCCGTTGGCCAAGTTAGATTGACATGCGGAAGCGCGGGAAGCGTAAATAAAAATAGAATTCCTGCACAGACAGAAGCGGCCAATCCAATGATCAGAGCAATGCTTCCGCCTTTCCCGGGCCCAAGCCAATTAATGGCACCAATCGTCAAAATAGAGCCGATTGCCCAATATTCCGGATTAGGAAGATTTAAATATTGAAAGGCGCTGAGCGCGCTCAACGAAGCGGTGACCGTGTAATCCGCAATTAATAATAGCGCTCCGACAACGGCCAAAGTTTGGGAAACATGTTTGACCGAAGAATAAACGCCGCCGCCGTCCGGATAAGTGCGGCAGATAACCATATAACAAATGCCGACCAAAGCAGTAAGCGCTGACATCAAACCAAGAAAAAACCAGGAAGCGTGACCGCAATAGGCAAAAGCGATTCCCAAAACATAGGCTTTGCTGGTTCCCCAATCGCCGTAAAGCATGGCGCCAGCTTGGTACCATTTTAACTCTCGGGGGCGTTCAACTCGCTTTAAAATGAGGGCCATAATCGGTAAAGGATATAGTTATTAAGGGATTAATGCGAGTGATTTTTTATAGGGGAAAACGTCAATTTTAGGCCTTCGGAAACGAGCAAAATTGCGAGGATAAAAAGGAACAGCGCGACCAAACCGATGAAATCCAGATGAAAGCTGCCCGTAACCGCGCTGAGGAACATGGGCTTCATCATCAGGAAAAGGGACCAAATGGTGACTATCATCATGAACACCATGGGTACCGCACTCATCCACCAAGATTTTCCGGCGCGCTGAAGCCAAATCGACAAAATCATCAAGGTTAGTGCGGCGAGCAATTGATTTGAAGTGCCAAAGATCGTCCAGAACACTTTCCAGGCCGGAATTATCGCCCCGCTTGCGTCCGTCATTTTAAGACTGACGCAGAAAAGCGGAATCGCAAGCGATGCAAGCGTGGCCACAATTCTTCCCCAAATATTTTTAAGACCGGTCAATTCCTGGAAAATATAACGCGCAAGCCGCGTAGCCACATCGAGCGTATCATAAATGAAGGTCGTGAAAGCCAAGAGCGTAAACGCCCGGGCGAAATCGCGGGGAATTCCAAAGTTCTGAACGAAGCGGCTTAAACCTTCGGCGTAAATCCGGTCCGGTGAAGAACCTGCTAAAGCATCGCCTTTGGACAAAACCATCACGGTTGAAAGCGCTACCAGCGCAACCAATCCTTCGAGCAGCATTCCGCCGTATCCCACCATTCGGCAATCACCTTCTTTAGCAATTTGTTTGGACGTCGTACCCGAACAAACAATTCCGTGAAAACCCGAACACGCACCGCAAGCAACCGTTACAAAGAGCAGCGGAAAAAGCGGCAATCCTTTTTCACTCGTAAACCCGATAAAAGCCGGATAATTAATTTTCTCACCGCCCACAAACAAACCGACAATTCCGGCGGCCAAAGTGACGTAAAGAAAAAATCCGCCCAGATATCCGCGCGGCTGAAGCAGCATCCAAACCGGGATGACGGAACCGATTAAACAGTAAGCGAGCAGAATAACATTCCAGAGTTGCTGCGACGTCATCCATGACGTGGACGGAATCACGATGGGCACCATGCGTCCAAACCAAATGGCCAGCACAACGAGCGGAAGAAAAATAGCGGTGGCCAAACCGAGCGGCATTTTAAATTTGTAGAGCGCAAAACCCATTACCACGCCAATTAATAAATAAAGAAGCGACGAAGTGGCCACGCCTCCGCCGAGTTCCGGCTCCACAAAGGAACTGCTGGTGATATCAGTAAAAGCCGTGATGACGTAAATTAAGGAAAACCAGACGAAGAGTAAAAAGAAAAGATGCCCTTTAGGCCCGAAATAATCTTTTACGATTTCCGCAATTGAAGTTGCCCGGTGACGGACGGAACCGATGAGGCTTGAAAAATCATGGACAGCGCCGAAGAAAATCGCGCCGCCAACGACCCAAATGAAAACCGGGAGCCAGCCAAACCAAAGCCCAGCTAAGATCGGCCCGACAATCGGGCCGGCTGCGGCAATCGCAGAAAAATGTTGGCCGAGCAAAAAACCTTTTTGCGTGGGAACAAAATCAATTCCATCGTTGACTTGTTCAGCGGGAGTTTGAGTTTGGTCATTAAGACCAAAATGGCGGCTGAGAAATCGCCCGTAGGTAAAGTAAGCCCCTAAGAAAAGCAATCCGCCTAGAAGTGCGATCCAGTAAAGGTTCATTGATCTCTGTCATTCCTTAAGAATCGAAGTTATTTTTTAGCCTTAATAAATATCGACGGTTCCGCGGTCTTCCTTAGATTAAATGCTTAGGATACCACTAACATGGCGCCGTAAAAACCGTTGAAATAAGTAGTTACGCATAAGATAATAAACGCCGTTATTATAAACAGTGCTCGATTAAAAAACGCAACGGGGGTAAACGGAGATATATGAAGAAAGTCATCCATCATCTTTTTGTTGTTATGACACTTTTTGTGGGCCAAGCTGCCGCCTGGGCTAGCGAAGCCGATCTGAAAATTCCAGACCTACATGAAGGGCACTTCAGTTTATTCGGCGGATTTACCGGATATCAAATCCTGCTCTATGGCGCCATGGTTATTTTAGGAACAGTCGGCGTTTCGTTTTATCAGTTTATCAAGATCAAAGCGCTCCCCGCGCACAAATCCATGCTCGAAGTCGCAGAGACGATTTTTCAAACCTGCAAAACTTATCTTGCGCAGCAGGTAAAATTTTTAGCCATCCTTTTTTCCATCATTGCGGCGGCAATGGCTTATTACTTTTTAGCGCTCCAGCACGAATCTCTAACGACTTTGGGTCTTGTCCTTTTCTTTTCCGTGGTCGGCATGGCCGGCTCGACGCTGGTTGCGTTTTATGGAATCCGCGTGAACACATACGCGAATGCACGCACAGCCTTCGCATCGCTGCGCGGCATTCCGTGGGATGTGGTTAACATTCCCCTGCGCGCGGGCATGTCCGTTGGCCTTTTCTTAATCTCCGTTGAACTCGTCATGATGGTCATCATTCTCCTGTTTGTGCCACGCGACATTGTTGGTTACTGCTTTCTGGGTTTTGCAATCGGAGAATCCTTAGCTGCCAGTGCGCTCCGGATTGCCGGCGGAATTTTTACGAAGATCGCTGATATTGGTTCTGACCTGATGAAAATTGTATTTCAGGTCAAAGAAGATGACCCGCGCAACCCGGGCGTCATCGCGGATTGCGCCGGTGACAATGCCGGTGATTCAGTGGGACCGACAGCAGACGGTTTTGAGACCTACGGGGTTACGGGCGTAGCGCTCATTTCCTTTATCACGCTCGCGATCAAAGACCCGACGCTACAGGCAAAGCTCATTGTTTGGATTTTTGCGATGCGCTTCCTCATGGATTTTATGTCCGGTGTTTCCTATTTCATCAACAAAGCCATTTCAGAGAAAAAGTACAAGAACTTAAAAGAGTTTGATTTTGAAGAACCGCTCACGCGGCTCATTCAAATCGCAACGGTGCTTTGCATCTCGACTTCTTACGGCATGTCGTATCTCTTAGTCGGCGATCTTCCGGACAAAAGTTTGTGGTGGAAACTTGCTTCCATTATTGCGTGTGGAACGATGGCGGCTTTCCTCATTCCGGAATTTACGAAAGTGTTTACCTCTTCACACTCGAAACACGTCCGCGAAATTGTGACCGCTTCACGCGAAGGCGGCGCTTCCCTGACCATTCTTTCCGGTTTGGTTGCGGGTTATTTTTCCGCGTTCTATAAAGGAATGCTGATCGCAGCGCTCATGTTTATCGCTTATCTGATTTCGGGAACGGGCCTTCAAAATGTCATGCCGCACGCTTCCGTTTTCGCATTTGGCTTAGTCGCTTACGGCTTTCTGTGTATGGGTCCGGTCAATATTGCGGTGGATTCGTACGGCCCGGTAACCGACAACGCGCAGTCGATCTTCGAGCTCGCACAAACGGAATCCATTCCGGGAATTGACAAAGAAATTGAAAAAGAGTTCGGATTCAAACCGGATTTCAAAAAAGGAAAGCATTATCTCGAAGCAAACGACTCAGCCGGCAATACGTTTAAAGCAACTGCCAAACCGGTGCTCATCGGAACCGCCGTGGCCGGGGCGACCACCATGATTTTTTCGATTATTCTCCTGCTCCAGGAACATCTT
>OBEQ010941722.1_pt1 | contig 82319 bp, 65 predicted proteins | sample 1670901 | NCBI WGS metagenome assembly OBEQ01 (sample SAMEA104232315, study PRJEB22302) | groundwater metagenome | biome: forest; feature: aquifer; material: groundwater | place: USA | collected 2011-08-07 | depth 5.4 m | reverse complement strand
GCGATTTTTATGAACTCAAGGTCTCGTTCAAAAATCGGGAACTTGACCCGAGAATCCAGTTTCTTCTATTTAAAACAAATTCTGGATCCCAGATCAAGTCTGGGATGACACGGAAAGAGTTTTGCAACGCTCTCTATACTCACACTATACATAATCTCAAAATACATGCGCAAAAAAATAGATTTAAAGTCAGTAGTCTGGAAAGAAGGAAAACAGTATATTGCATGGAATTTGAATACTGCAGTTTCCAGTTTTAGTAAAACAAAGAAAGAGGCTTTGGAAAGCTTGCAAGAAGCGCTGGAACTTCATTTTGAAGATACTCCTGTTTCTAAAATTCACAAAGTTCAACAACCAAGTCTGACATCAATTTTTATAAAAAAGTATGCCTAAGTCAGTATTGCTATGCACATCACTCGCTTTGCGCAATCTTGTTTGCTTGTAGAAACAAACAGCAAACGAATTCTCATTGATCCGGGGTATATCCAATATTAAGAGTCCTATATTCAGAAAGAATGGGCGGATATTGATATTATTTTAGTTACCCATAAACACTCAGATCATTGCCACGTGGATGCTATCAAAGAGATAGTAAAAAATAAAAAAACAAAATTTTATACCTCTCAAGAAGTTGCAAACGCATATCCGGAACTTTCTCCTGAAATCGTAAAAGCTGGTGATATTCTAAATTTTAATGATATTAAAATAGAGGTTGTTAGGGCGGTCCATGGGTGGACTCCGCTTCTTAAGGGTAGAGAGGTGAATGAAAATATCGGATATATTGTTGACGATGGTGAGAGTAGAATATACCAAACCAGTGATACACTGTGTTTTGAAAATGATTACACATGTGATGTCGTATTTCTGCCGGTGAATAATCACGGGCTAGTCATGAGTCCGTGGGATGCCGCTCTATTCGCAAAAGAAACAGGGGCAAAACTAGTGGTGCCGATACACTATGATAATCCAAAATATCCAGCAGACATTGAATTAGTAAAAAAAGAGTTTGAGGCGGCAGGGTTGAATTATAGATTTTTAGAGATAGGAGAGCGCAGTGAGTTATAATCATTATACAAAAAATTATGGCAGAGAAAGATCCACTCATTCATTTTATTTTAACTGGCGGAACAATTGACTCTCATTATGATGGGAGCAAAGACACGGCTGTTCCGAATAAGGAGTCGGCAATTCCATCATTTATAGAAAGTTTAAAACTTTATTTAGCATTTGAATTTACTACTATTTGCATGAAGGACAGCCGTGATCTTGTGCGTGAAGACTTGGACAATATACTTACAGCCGTTGAAGAAAGTCCGCATAAAAAAATTATCATTACGCATGGAACATACACCATGCCGGATACTGCACGGTTTGTAAAGGCAAACATTAAGCGCAATGACCAAGTAATTATCTTCACCGCCTCCGCTATTCCTATCATTGGTTTTGCGCCTTCTGACGGGCCATTCAGCCTTGGATATGCACTAGCAAAACTTGAAAATCTTGAGTCTGGTGTTTACGTTGCTATCAATGGAAAAGTTTTTTTACCAGAAGAAACAATGAAAATTATGAGTGAAGCTCGTTTTGCCTCCATATTTCAAAAGTAAAAAAGGATTTTAAATATTATCTCACCACTTCTCCTACGCTCTTTGCTCTTGAATCAAAAATTAGATTCGTAGTAATATCAGGTGCATTAAATTCCAGCGGCATATGCGTGACCCTATCTCTTCCTGTTGCGCGGATGTTTTTGAGAAGTATTGGTGTTGTTCCGCTATCCTCGGGTGTGGGTGCAAGCGCGAGCTCAAAGACCGTGCCGAATTGTTCATCTGATCCACTGAAAATAGATGGAAGTGCGGAGAGTAAGTACGTTAGTGTTTTTTTCTCCGGATAATACCGAAGCGCATCACTCCCAATCGGTACGATGCCAGTCCACGTAGTATGTGGTCCCAGTTGCGCGGTAACGGTAAAATTTTCAATAGCATGGATACTATTTTTTGGCGCGAAAAATATTTGGTAGCGCGTAGTTTTTCCTATTCGCGGAGGCAGGGGACCGCGACCAATTTGTTCGCCATCTGCGGTGTAGTATCGCGCAAATGTCTGTAATGAAATATCTGAACTAATATCAAGTTGCAAAGGAATGGAAAAAATTTTTATCATCTCTTTTTTTTGATCTGTATATGAAGCGGATGGCTCAAAAATTATTTGGAAGGCGTGGTCCGTCTTGATATTTTTGTTGTTACTTGTTTTGTCTAACGTAAGCGTAAATGAAATATCCCCTTCTTGAGAGGGCAAAATATTTTTAAATTGCGAAATTTGTCCCTTTGTCCATGTAAGTGTGTTCTTTTCATTTTCCGCTATCCCGTCCTTTGACGATATGTTTTTGTTGTTCAAGAAATCTCCTTTCGTGGAAATTCTCATCACTACGTCAGAAATTGGTTGAGAACTTTCATTTTTCCAGTGTAATCTAAATGGGTATGTTTTCCCGGGTAACAAAGCGAGAAGCGTATCATGGCGCAGATTTAAAGAAAGTGCCGGTACAAGAACACGTATTGGAACCTGCGTCTCATCTTGAAGATATTTTTTATTTTCCCGCACAAGATATGCTCGTAATGAAATTTTTTGTGTACCTACACCCTCCTTCTGGAAAAATCCTAAAAGCGAAATATCTTTTTTTCCTTTTGCGGAGAGTGATGTTTCAGAATTATCAAGCGTAGAGCGTTTTGTATATGAAGAGGGGAGCACAAATTCCCTAAAAATATGTTCAACGGGATTTTCTGACGGATTTGAAAGGATGCATCTATGGTCAAATACTTGATAATACGTCACCTGTGCAGGAGCGGTACATAAAATGTGCACCATGCCTTTTAAAATAGTATAACGCGCAAATGAAGGGATATGCTCCCTGCCTTCCTTTGCGTTACTTTTAAAATTAAGGTCGGCAGAAAGCGTCTGTGTCTCATTGAGCGCTCCAAATGGTATTCCTGAAAGGACAAATTCTTTTTCCTGATTTGCCTCAATAGTTCCTAATTCTAGAACATGTGTCTCTGGATGGAGTGTAAATTCAGATGAAGTTGTAGACTCAAAAAACGGATGAAATTGAAATGTTATACGTGCATCATGTAGAGGAGCCTTAGTTTTATTTTCATAACGAATAAGGAATTTCGCCTGCGTACCGACCGTAATGATTTCGCCCGGTAAAATAATAGAAAATACAGCGGATGTCGGAGAAAAAAAACGTTGCTGAATATATGAAAAGCTTGCGTATGATCCGATAAAAATAATAAGGATTACCAAGATAGCATCACCGATGATATGGAAAAATCTATCTGGCAAGGTATGATGATAAAATTGATCGTATCTTTTTTTGAAAAAAGAAAGAGATCTTTGAATATCCGAAAACGAGGAAGGATTGAGAAAATTTGGCGCGTTGTTCATAAAAATTTATTATTGGGAAACTCCTGCGATAGTAAATACATTTGCGGTAAAGGTAAGAACCTCATCTGTGCCGTCATTATCTATATCTTCTGTTGTTATGCGTGTTCCGGCTGAACTATTTTTTTCCGATAATAAAGAAAAACTTTTTGTATATGCCTTTCCATTTGAGTCAAATATGCGGACGATAGGAGTTATTCCTGCACCCGGCATAGTGATGATTTGTACAGTTCCTATACCCAATACGTCACCAACTGCTACAGATACTCCTCCATGAAATTTTTTATCATACGCAAAAAAGTCTGTCTTAGTAGGCGTTGTGTCGCTATGAAATACTTTGATCTTAGGTACTCCGCCAACTCCCTCTCCCACAATAATCTCACCGTATCCATCGTTGTCAATATCTCCCATAGCAACCGAGATCGGCCCCTTGAATTTTTTTCCAAATGGCTGAAAAGAGGATCGTTCGCTTCCTGATGAGATGTCAAATATTTTTATACTACTTCCTTCTTTTTGTTTTTTTGCATCCGTTCGCGCGGGTGCAACAACGAGTACGGAAAGATTATCTTTTTCTTGTTTTCCTATTGCAAAAGAAATGGGGAATTTCCAATCTTTTCCAAATGGCTGAAAAGAATAGAGTAGCGTTCCATTTGCCAAACGGACGGAGACGGTGCCTTTATCTGCAGAAATAATAATCCTTCCTTTTTTTGATGCTGTATCGGAAATAATCACTGAGGCAGAGCCACGAGTATTTGGTTCATATGCAAAAAATCCATTACGTTTTGTGAGTCCGTTTGCATTAAAAATTCGCGTGAATGAACCATTTAAAAATGGTTTTTCTAAGATAGTGTTCAATGGACGAACTAAAAGAATTCCATCATACGGAGCAAGATCTATTTCAGAAGTGACGGACCCATCATTTTGATCTGTGTCTTGCAACCCGTGGATTTTTTCAAACTCTTCCTGGAGATCAAATGTCTGTTGATTTGGTGTTGCATTTACAAATACCTCTCCTTGCAAAAAGTCTCTGCGCCACACTCCCTCCTGAATGTTTGTAGATATTCCTGCGAGTACATTTTCCGGTGATCCGGTTGATCTTCCAAGTTGTACGTTGTATTCATCGTAACTCCAAAGCTGTCCATGATCTTTATCTCCAAAATCAAAGGCGAAATACCCATTTGCCAAAAGTGCGGATGCAAGTCCAAAACGCATAGCGCGAAAATCATCTTTGTTTCCAGTGTTCAATGTCGTAGTATTGATAATATTTATTGGAGGCGATGTATCATTTTTGTCTAGGTGGAGGTACGAGCGCATGGACTCAAGCCATGTTCCATGTCCCTTTGGAGAGGGAAAGTTCTCAAACATCCTACCGTTTACATATTTTTCATATTGAGATAAAGAGCTTCCGTTCGTAAGAATAATAGGATTATTTCCCAGAATTTCCCTGGTATTTTTGAACAGCGAAAGCATACCATTTTGCCAAAGCGCATCGGCCTCTTTTTTTGTGTCAGATTTTCCATCTCCATTAAGATCTATGTCGCCTCCATTCAGATAGGTCATGGAATCCTGTACTTCGTCATAAAAAATACCATCCCAAAGTCCTGTGGAAAGGATATTTTCTTGTATGTATTTTGGAAGATACGAATTCCATCCAGTATTCACGTTTGTTGGAATCGTTCCCGGCCATGCCTGTACGATAGATCCTTGGCTATTTCTAAGATACCACTCATCCCGTATGCCGTCTTTTAATTTTTTACGAATCTGCGCGCCATCATCAATGTCTAAAATATTTATACTTCGCGATGGAACATACGATAAGATAATAATATCTGGATTTTTTTTGCGCGCATAATCAAAAAACTCCCTATTGTAGACTTGCGCCTCCATAGGGAGTATCAAAAGATCATATGCGGCTAACGTATCGTATGTTTTTGGATTAATGTCTGGAACGGTTCGTAGAAAATAATTCGCCGTGCGAACGAATGGCACAGAGTACGACAAGGCAAGCGCAGGATGAATTGCGATATTTCCAAATAAAAAGAAGCTGAATATTCCAAGCATAAAGCGCAAGAGAACTAAAGGGGTGATATACAACATATGCTCTAAAACCATGACGTATGTGTTGTCTTGAGCTGCGCCATTACCTTACCAAACACCACTGTTTCGTCAAATAAATAAAAACCTATCGCTTTTTGCAATAGGTTATGTATGAGGATCTATCGGAAGACTGCCAAGGACATCAACAGGAAGTTCCAGCTCTTCCGGCTTGAACGTATCTATGAAAAATCCAGCAAGTGCGAGGACGGGGATTGCTTTTTCGTGCATATTTTCAACCCACGCCATACCGGTAAGATCTCCAACGGGATTTTTGGCATATCCGCCGAATGCCACTACGATATCGCCAACATCTCTATAATCCCTTCTGGAAATATAGAGTGCGACGATGTCACCTTCAGAGCGTTTTCGTTCAGAAAGGAGAATCGTTGGTTCCCCTGCGTCATTCGGATAAAGTCCTTTTTCCTCTCGAAAAAGTTCCCGTGCTCTCCAGTTCATCCACACGAGATCATTGAACTCGCGTGCGGGAAAAGCGGTTGGGCACGATCGCGGAAGCGGTATGACCATCTCATGAGACAGAGAAAAGTTGAGAAATTCCTGAATGATATCTCCTTGAATTTTTTCTTTTGTCTCTATCTCATGAATCAAACACATTGCTGTATGGGAAGCATGTTCCCAGAGATTTTTTTCACCGAAATCTTCTCGAAACGCTTTTTCCCAAGGCTCCCATTCTCTTTTGGTATACGCATCTCTGTACGCCGTCCTGCGAATAATCATCTCGCGCTCTTGAGAGAACATGAGATGGCCGATTGCCTTTAGAGTATGCCAAGGGAGAACAGAAAGATCTAATAAAGCATCTGGGAGTGCATACGGGTGTTTATGGTACCACCAGAGTAAGAGGGATGCGATCAGCCTGTCCGCATCCTGGAATATTTTGTCAGATGTGCACCAGCCGACCTGTTCTATATGTACGAGATTTTCAAGGAACCTTTCTTTTGTGAAGGTAATACTCACGGTTTTCTCCTTTTTTAAGCGGAAAATAGCATCAGCAGTAAACCACATACCATTATTTTTGTCAAGAGGGTATAGATATGCTATATTTAACCCGTATGAATGAAAATACCTCTCAAAATCTTACTGACGAAGAACTTCAAAAGAGTTATTGGTTTTTGACGCATAAAGATCAAATTCGCCGAACTGTCATCATAGTGTTAAGCGGCATTTGTCTCCTTATTTGGGCATACGTCATATTTTTAAGCACAACTATTATTTTTATTCCATGGAAAAGTTATCAGGGAATATTTTCTGACCTCAAAAAACAATATACTCTTTTTCCCATTCGCACATTGGTTCAGGATATTCAAAAAGATGATGTATCATTTGTTCAAAGTGAAGAGGGAACCTATGACATCTATGTTCGTATAAAAAATCCAAATGCGCTTTGGCGAGTGTATTTTGACGCAATATTCAGCGTTGACGGAACACCTCTGAAACCGCAACGCTCTTTTCTCTTGCCTGATGAAGAAAAATATCTTATCTATGGAGGGTTAAAACGTGCGACTTCGCCAGCAACACTTGGCATTGAATTCAAAAATATTTCATGGAAACGCATATCAAAAAAAGAGAAAGAAGCCATGTCACAAAGAATGCGCTTTACCGTAAAAGATATAAAAATAGCGCCAGTTCAACAAACAGATGGAGGAGCAGTCTCATATACAAAAGTTACCTTTAAAATTTTGAATGAGACGGTGTATCGTTTTTGGGAAATGTCGGTCCCTATCGTCTTAAAAGCAGGGGATAAAATAGTTGCCATAAATACGCTCCCACTCATAAATATTGGATCCGATGAGACGCGAATAATGGAATCACGCTGGTACACGGACTTAAGTACCGTAACCTCCATTGACGTCATGCCAACAGTTGATATATTTGACTCTGGACTCTACCAAGCTCCAACGGTACAAGAATTGGAGCAAAGAAGCCCAGATGTTATCAAACAGGAACAACAAGATCTATTACAGCAACAACAAGATCAACAGCAACAAGACGAACAACAGTACTAATTATCTCCGTATGATGCGTATAGGTTTTCTTCGGAATTTCAGAGATTTTGATATTTTGCTTCTTTTGAGTATCATTGTACTTTCTGTCTTTGGTTTTGCCGCACTGTACAGTGTGGGTTTGGGAAAGGATCCACAAAATTTTTTTTATTTTCAAAAACAGTTGAGTATAGGGACTGTTTTTTTTGTACTTTTTTTTGGTATTGGACTATTGAACTATAGAATGATACGAAATGTGAGTTTTCTGTTGTATATTGGCATGTGTATACTGCTTATTTTTGTACTCATCAGTGGCCAAACAATACGAGGAACGCGCGGATGGTTTATGATTTCTTCGTTTGGTATGCAGCCGGCTGAATTTGCAAAACTTGCACTTATATGTACACTCGCACGATATTTTTCAAGCTATACTCGTCAGATAGGACGATTTCGCCATATTATTATCAGTGGTATCATTGCGCTCGTGCCTATAGGACTTGTACTCCTTCAGCCAGACCTTGGATCTGCTATCATATTATTTTTGATTTGGTTTGGTATGATCATGACAAGTGGTATTCCTAAAAAATATACACTCACATTGTGTATTGGTATCATAGTTGTCTCTTTAGGCGCGTGGTTTTTTGTCTTGAAGGATTATCAAAAAGAACGAGTGATTACGTTCATCCATCCATCAGCAGATGTACAGGGAAGCGGCTATAATGTTCGACAGGCGATGATCGCCATAGGAGCTGGAGAACTTTTTGGTCGCGGGCTTGGATTTGGTTCACAAAGCCATCTGAAATTTTTGCCCGAAACACAAACTGATTTTATTTTTTCCGTGGTTGCTGAGGAGATGGGGCTTATAGGCGTAACAATTCTATTCGCATTTTGGATGGTATTTTTTCATCGCCTTATACGTATTATAAAAATGGCACGTGATGATTTTGCGCTATATTCTGTACTTGGTATTACGGTTATGTTTTTTGCACACGTTATTTTGAATATCGGAGGGAATCTCGGCCTCGTACCACTTACTGGTGTTCCATTGCCGTTTATAAGCTATGGCGGAAGTTCGCTCGCATTATCTTTACTTGCAGTTGGACTCGTGCAGAGTATTAAGGTGTATAATTCGTAAAATCTCAAGTTAGATCAGCTGTGTTTGACAAAAATCGGATATTTGGTATGCTATAGAGCGTTATCTTAATCTTACTATTGGAGAAAAAAGTATGGAAACGTTAGTACTTGAGGCGCAATTGCGCGAAATAACAGGAAAAAAAGTATCTGCTTTACGTGAAAAAGGGCTTATTCCTGCTGTTTTGTATGGACATACTATACAAGGGAAGATGATAAGTGTACCGAATATACCCTTTACAAAAGTCTTTAAAAAGGCAGGAGAAAGTTCGCTTATTGATCTTGTTATTGATAATGCACCAGCGGTAAAGGTACTCGTCTATGATATTGCCAAAGATCCTCTTACTGAGGCATTTACACACATTGATTTTTATCAGGTAGACATGACAGAAAAACTTACTACGGAGATACCACTTAAATTTATAGGGGAGTCTCGGGCGATGAAGGAGTTGGCTGGTATTTTAGTAAAGAGTGTAAACGAATTAAACGTGCGTTGTTTGCCCGGAGATCTTGTGCATGAGATTGAGGTAGATATTTCTGCACTTGTAACGTTTGAAGACGTTATTAAAATTTCTCATATTACACTACCAAAGGGCATTGAGGTGCTTGACAATGCAAACAATGTTATTGCTACCGTGACGCCGCCGATCTCTGAAGAAGATTTGAAGAAACTTGAGGAAAAACCTGTAGAAGATATTACCGCGGTAAAAGTAGAGGAAAAGAAGAAAAAAGAAGAAAAATAAATAACCGTTTTTAGCTTGTCAAAAACGTATGCAAAAAAAGATTATTATTGGTATTGCCGGTCGCATGGGATGTGGCAAGGGTATGGCTGGTTCGTATCTTGCAAAAAAATATCAGGCAGAGCGATTTCGCTCATCTACTCCTCTGCGCGCGTCGTTGGATATATTTTGCATTCCGCAGTCAAGAGAAAATATGGGGAAATTCTCTACGTTTCTTCGAACTACATACGGAGAACAAACAATCGCGCATGCGGTTGTTGAACTTGTAGAAAAATCAACGGCTCAAATATGTATTTTTGACGGCATGCGCAGGAAGATAGATGCAGAAACTTTTCACGCGCTTGATAATTTTTTTCTTTTATTTATTGAAACAGACAAAAAGATTAGATATGAACGTTATATAAAACGTGATGAAAATCCTGGAGATGCGGATATGCCATATAATGAATTTTTAGAGCGTAGTAATGCCGAACCAGAGCAAGAGATTGATCTCCTAAAAGAAAAAGCTGACTTTATCATAGAAAATAGTGGAACGCTTGAAGAATTTGAACAGAAGGTAGAAGAGATTATTCAAAAAATACAGAAATCGTAAAATACAAAAATAGCTCATTGACGGCAGGTGTCTTATATGGCTATTTTTTGTTATCTATCTTTATCTATCCTTTAATAAAAAGAACTAGCTATTTTGCTAGTTCAGAGATAAAACTACGAGCCCTATGCGAATAGTTTTTCTTAGGGCTTCTCTCGAATTTCGCGAATCTTACCTTTAAAACCTTCATACGCGAATCGAATATATTGATCTGCTATTTTCCGAAAAGGAAAGTAGAGTTGTTGCCCTTTGTAACTTGTGGGATTCAAGGAATTTCCTTCGTTATCTAATATCTCGAATGCTCCTTTCGGATGTACAGTCACTACAAATGACTCTAATTGTCCGTGTGAATTCTTGAAGATACTGATTTCTGGCCCACAGTCACTAAAGAAAGTCTTACGAAGAAAATTTGTCTCTTTCTTCGTAAGTTCTACGGTAGTTTCTTTTGGAAAATGAACATCAAAAGATTTGTTTTCTCCAAGCCAAAATCCAATGTAGCACGTATCGTGCTCTGCGAAAATCCGGCAGAAACTTGGCTTATCTTCGCTAATATTTTTTCCATTACATTTGTCACCTGGAAATGCTTTGGTTCCCATCATGTAACGACATTCCGTTTCATTGTATTCCCGATACTCTTTGTGCGGAGAAACTCCAGCTATATTTCCCATTTAAAATCCTCCTTTAAAATGTATACCACATTGTAGATATTTTTGTCAAAGGACTATAAAGATTCAACCACTGCAACTCGTATCCGTTTGCTTAGATCTCGTACAAATCGGACTTGCGATTTGGGGAGATATTTTTTTACAAGCTTTTGAATACCTTCCTGTTGTACACTGCCGATTTCAAGAAAGATTATTCCGCCAATATTAAGATGTCTTGAAACTTTCTGGAAAAATAACTCAAACAATTCCAATCCGGTCTTTCCTGCACAGATTGCGCTTTTTGGTTCGTACTTTATTTCTGGACATATCTTTTTTGCTCGCACATATTCTTTTTCGGAAAGGTAGGGGAGATTTGCCATGATACAATCAAACGATTCTTTGAGTGTATTGAGTAGATTTGTTTTTTTAAAAGTTACGCGACTTTCAAGTTTAAGTGCACGCGCATTTTTTTTGGCGACAGAGAGAGCCTCTTGAGAGATATCTGTTGCAACTATTTTTTGAAGAGAGGGGATTTGTTGTGTGAGTGAAAGCGCAATACAGCCACTCCCAGTACCTACATCAAGAAGTGATTTTTTTTCCGGATGCTGTCTGAAATATAAAATGACCTCTTCAATAAGCAATTCTGTTTCTGGTCGCGGGATAAGAACATTTTTATTTATAAAAAAAGAATTTCCATAGAAATCTCTCTGTCCTGTGATATATGCAACAGGCATATGGCGAAGGCGATTTCGAATGTACAAATTATATCCGCGGATTTCAGATGTCTTCAAAAGATATTCCGGATGCGCAAGAATAAACATCCTATCTTTTTTGAGCACATACGCCAAAAGCACCTCGGCATCAAGCGATACTGACGGTAGTTTTTTTTTCTTGAGGATCTTCATTGCAGAAAAAAGCGCGTTCGAAACAGTGACCGGAGATATTTTTTTATGTACTGCTTTTTTCATCTCCGGTAACTTCTTTGTCATTAAAGATACGGCTTCCCGTAGTATTTTTTTGCCCCTTATATTTTCCAGCATATGGATGTTCTGACGGAAAGTCAAGTTTTTGTGTTACTACCTGACAAATACGCCTACCCGCTTGTAATATAATAGGAAGCGAGTTCGCATTGTACAGTTCAAGGGTGATATTTCCCTCAAATCCCGGATCAATCCAACCGGCATTTTGTATAAATAGTCCTAAACGACCGAGAGAACTTCTTCCCTCAACCGCCATAGTGAGATATGCGGGAACTCTCACATACTCAACGGTTGTCGCAAGAATAAATGAATGTGGAGGGATAGTCACGGAATCCGCTACTATTTCTCTGTACAAACTCTCGCCGTCCATACGGATAATATCCATGCGATGATCGTCAAGAAGCAAAAAATGATTACCAAGACGGAGATCAACGGATGCCGGCTGTATAGCATTCTCACCAAGAGGATCTATGCCAAGCTCTCCCTTTATAATAAGTTCACGAAGTGTTTTATCGCAGAGAATCATAATGGTCTTATTATAATATTATTCATCATCCTCTTGATCTGTATTAAATTGGTCATGTTGATCCGCTAATGAAAGTGTCTCAATAATCTCATCAATATCTCCATTTAAAATTTCGTTCATCGCGTGCCAGCTTTTTTTTATTCTATGGTCAGTAATTCTACTTTGAGGAAAATTATAGGTACGGATTTTTTCAGACCTATCTCCAGTGCCAACCATCTTTTTACGTTGTGCGGAAAGCTCTTTATTTTGTTTTTCTTGTTCCGCAGCCAAAACTCTTGCTCGTAATACAGACATCGCTCGTTCTCTATTTTGAAGCTGTGAACGTTCATCCTGACAACTTACCACAATACCAGATGGCATATGTGTGATACGAACTGCGGAATACGTAGTATTCACAGACTGTCCACCCGCTCCGCCGGAACAAAATGTGTCAATGCGCAAGTCTTTAGGATCAATCTTTATGTCAATTTCTTCCGCTACTGGTAAGACTGCTACTGTCACGGTAGAGGTGTGCACACGACCACTTTTTTCTGTTTCAGGTACACGCTGGACTCTGTGTACACCGCTCTCATATTTTAAATGACGATACGCGCTTGCACCAATAACTTCAAAGATAACTTCTTTGAGTCCGCCAATACCAATGCGACTTGCGCTGATAAGTCGTGTCTTCCAATTCTTTTTTTCCGCATATAAACTATACATCCGAAAAAGCTGTCCTGCAAATAATGCCGCCTCATCACCGCCCACACCCGCCCGAATTTCCACAATAACATCTCGCTTGTCCATAGGGTTGGCTGGCTGAAAATATTCATGCATATCTTCTTCTATTTTTTGGAGTTCTTTCATGTGTGTCTCAATTTCTTCCCGCGCAATCATCAGAAGTTCCTCATCTTGTTCACTGGAAAGAAAGGTGTTTGCGTCTGCAATCTTTTTTTCACATACCTCACCACGATCTGCTTTTTCTAACATATCTTGAAGCTCTTTATATTCTTTGGAATAGGAAATAAATGTTCCAGCGTTAGCAGAAACTTTGGGATCAGAGAGCTTGACTTCCAAGTCTTTGAATTTTGTACGTAGTTGTTCTATAAGATGAGTGAATTGCATATAATTAGATTACAGGATTTTGTAACAAAAAACCATCATTGATATACTATTATCAGGATGGTTTTTCAGAGGTAGCTACTCTTCTGTTGATTCTTCCTTCTCTTCTTTTTCTTTCTTTTTGTTCTTTGCTGCAACTTTTTTTACTTTTTTTCCTTTTCGTGTGGTAGCTGCAGCATCTTTTTTGGATGCGCGTTTTTGGAATCGTTCAACACGTCCCGCGGTATCTATAAGTTTTTGTTTTCCAGTATAAAAAGGATGGCATTTACTACACAGCTCAACAAACACCGCTTTTTGAGTTGAGCCAAGAATAGCAGTATTTCCGCACGCGCACGTAATTTTTGCATCTATATAATATTCCGGATGGATGTCTTTTTTCATATATAAAGTAGTGATTACTCAAATGATTCAATAAGTATGACAAATAGCTGAGTATATGTCAAGAATACCTATTTTATCACGTGGGCTTGAATGTTTTTTGTTTCATGCTATACTGATCGTAATTCGTTTATTTATTAAATATTTCTCATGCCCTCTTATGTCTCCTTGTCCGGCGAAGCCGGATGAAGCAAAGGGCAGAGGCTGAAAGGAGAAGCTATGTCTCATGTACCCACAATACCCGACCTACTGAAAGCGGGCGTCCATTTTGGACACAAAACATCAAAACGGAATCCAAAGATGAAACCGTATATTTTTGGTGTAAAAAATGAAGTACACATCATTGATCTTCAGAAAACATCAGAACTACTTGAACAAGCGCTGGAGTTTTGCAGAAGTATCGCGCGACAAGGTGGGACTATTATCTTCGTTGGAAGCAAACGCCAAGCACAAGAAACTATTAAAAAACACGCGCTCGCGTGTGGCATGCCGTATGTGCATACTCGCTGGATAGGCGGCACTATCACAAACTATGGGATTATCTCAAAGATGATCAAAAACTATCTCAAGATGAAAGAAAAAACAGAGGCGGGGGAGTATAAAAAATATACCAAAAAAGAACAGCTTGAACTTTCACGAAAAGTTGAAGAATTAGATGGGCTTATTGGTGGTATTCAGACGCTCACCAAACTTCCTGACGCGCTTTATATTATTGATCCACGTAAAGAGGAGACACCATTTAGAGAAGCGGCAAAAAGACATATTCCAGTTATCGCATTGTGTGATACAAATACCAATCCGGAAAATATTACCTATCCTATTCCCGCAAATGATGATGCGATAAAATCTATTGAGATTATTACCGCGGCTATTGCAGATGCGATACGTGAAGGAAAGGCGCAACGTGCCAAAGAACAGGCGAGCGTACAGGCTGTAAAAACAGAAGTTACACCAGCGGCAGTACCAACAGAAGAGACATCTATTTCTCAGGAACCAATCGCAGTGATACCAGAGGAAGAGATCGAAGCACTTCCAGCAAACCTTCAGCCAGAAAGTGAAGATGAATAATAACTTAAGGTATATGATTGACTCAAAGCTTGTCGCCACCCTTCGAACACAAACTGGTGCCGGTATTGTAGATTGCAAAAAGGCATTAGAAGAAGCAGACGGTAATTTTGATCAGGCGGTAGATCTTTTACGAAAAAAAGGACAAAAGGTTGCTGCAAATAAACAAGACCGATCCACAAAGGAAGGGCTTATCCTTTCCTATATCCATCCGAATGGTAAGGTTGGCGTGCTCATAGAACTTCTCTGTGAAACAGATTTTGTTGCCCGTACAGATGAATTTAAAAACTTTGCCCATGATGTAGCTCTTCAGATTGCCGCTATGAATCCACTCTATGTACGCATTGAAGAGGTACCTAGTGAACTTATTGAAAAAGAAAAAGAAATTTATCGTGATCAAATGATTGGAGAAAAAAAGCCACCGGAAATCCTTGAAAAAATTCTTACTGGAAAAATTGCAAAATATTATCAAGATGTCTGTCTTTTGAAACAACAATTTGTAAAGGATGACTCCCAAACTATAGAACAGCTTCTTACACAGATGATCGCAAAAACAGGCGAAAATATTCAGATACATCGGTTTAGCAGATTTTCATTGTAACATTTTGTCATTCCCGACTTGATCGGGAATCCAATCATTCTCACATTGCTTTTATTTACTGGATCCCGGATCAGGTTTCCGATTTATTCAAGAGCGAAGCGATTGAGCACAAAATGCAGTCTTTTAGGGTTCCCAATTTCTGAGCGAGAGTTTGAGCTCATAGAAATTGCAATGCCTGTGGTATCGGAGATGACAAAAAGGAGGGTGAAAATAGTTTTTCACCAGACTCAACTTATTTTTTGGCATAGGGGCCAACAGTATGAAAAGTATTATCCGTAAGCAATATAACAAAACGATCAAACATTCATTCTACGATTCTTTTGATCTTGAAAAAGGGCTATACCTTTTTGAAGTTACTGCATCAGTACAGAGTTGGTGGCAGAATACAACCGGAAGACGCGCTCTTCTGAAAAAAGACAGTCTGATGTTCACTATCAAATCGAAAGAGATTTTTATTTCATCAAAAAAACGCAAGCTCCTTGCGGACGATCTCTGGAATGGCAATGTCCTCCAAGGGAGCAGTAAGACTATTTACCTTCTTGCAGAGCTGCTGAAAGGGAGTACATCAATCGGATTTAGTGTTCATGGTAAACCGTTTCTTCAGGAAGTGGTGGTTTATTCTATTTCAGATGGGGAGGTGGTGCTTCAAAATCTTTCCCCCTCAAAAAGAAATAGAATTCCTTGGCTCACATTTCTTATGACTGAGGGCGTTATACTGAATTCTATCTCGCTGTCGGCAATTGCCGGTGTCGTAGGAGGTGATGATCAGGACATACAGCTCATAATTGATGGAAAAAAAGAACTCAATCAAAAAAATACGACGCATAAAGAGTGGTATTGGTGCGGGTATGCATTGCACGGCAAGTCATTGAAATTTGAAAGGCAGTTTGAAAACGGAAATGGACCATCAAGAATTGATCTCCTTGCTGATGGAACCCCAACCGTTCAAAGTTTGATCTGTAAAGTTCAGATTTCTCAGGTCAATCACCATACTCCTCGGTTGTATATGCCCGGACCACAAGGCGAGGACTACAATAAATACGATGCACTCATTGCAAAAGTTGTTTACGATTGGAATCAGGAATTTCTTGCAAAGAAACAGCCAGTGTCAAGCCCTCTCGACCCCTCTTTCATAAAAGCCATCGCATATCAAGAGTCTCGGCTTGGGTACGGAGCAAATACGGTGAACTATCCTGCATATCCGGATATTATGCAGGTGGGGGATATACGCAATCCTGCTATCCATGTTTTGCGATCGGAAAAAGGATTTGAAGAACGAGAATGGGATGACGAACAAAGAAAATCCAGTATCTTGCGATTTGGTGAACATGTTGAAGTGCGTGAGCCGCGAGAAAGTATCTATTGGGGCGTGCGATGGTTATACCACAAAGCCCAGTATATTAAAGACAACAAGCGAGCATGGAAGCCATGGGAAGAAGCGGTTGAAGGCTACCATAAGAAAGGGGACAAGAAGTATAGAGCGAGCGTGATGAAAATGTATCGTCAAGGTATTGATGCCAATAGCGTAAAAATATGGTTTTTTACAGCGGGTCTTGCCCTCTTGCTGTCCGGTGCAATGACCGTATTCGGACTATCAAACGGTATACCCGGAACCACTGCAGGTGAAGATGTGTTGAAACATGAAATTTTGAAAAATCAAACTTATTCCATTGATGGCAAGCGCATTGATCTTCACGACGGTTTTCATATTTTTACTTCTAATCTTTCCGAATCAGAAAAGCAACAAATAAATCCCTATGACAATTATAATGGCCCCTATTACGTCCGTTATGAAACGGGCGCGGTCGGCGACCTGAATGGAGACGGCAGGGATGATGGGGTCGCGGTGCTCGGCGTAAATTATGGAGGAACGGGATATACTATACATCTCGCAGTAGTTTTGTCCCAACTGAATGAAACTTACCGGCATGCTGGTTCATATGCTTTTGAAGATAGGGATGTTGTTCAGAACATATTAATACGCAATGGAGTTGTTGAAGTTGCCAGTATCCAGCATGGTCCCGATGACCCATCATGTTGCCCAACGATTTATTCATCGATGAAACTTACGCTCACTGACTTTAATCCACAGTAGAGATGTTAATAAACACTCTTTTTGGTAATTTTATTTTGTAAAGATTAGTGAAATAGAGTATACTAAAAATACTGGATTCCCGCACCACAGGCATTGCGATTTCTCTGAACTCAAGGTCTCGTTCAGAAATCGGGAACCTTCGCGGGAATGACAGGATTTATTCTTAACGTACTCCTATGCCTATACGCATCGCCATCAATGGATTTGGTCGCATTGGCCGAAATACTCTCAAGGCGGGTATTGATAATCCAAACATTGAGTTTGTCGCGGTCAATGATCTTACAGACTCCGCCACGCTCGCGCATCTTTTAAAATACGATACCGTCTTTGGCGCGTTTCAAAAAGAAATCACTCATGATGAGCAGAATATCATAATAGACGGTAAAAAATTACAGGTTATCGCGGAAAAAGATCCTGAAAAACTTCCATGGAAGGCTTTAAATATAGACGTAGTGCTGGAATGTACCGGTAGATTTACAAATATTGAAGATTGCAAAAAACATATTACTGCTGGAGCAAAACGAGTGGTTGTATCCGCACCGGTCAAGGGCGGTGTTCCTACATTTGTTTTTGGCGCAAACGCTCATAAGTACGCGAAAGAACCTATCATAAACAACGCCTCCTGCACTACAAACTGTATCTCTCCTATCGCCACAGTAGTTCATGCGGCTTTTGGTATCACAAAGGCGCTTATGACTACGATCCACGCGATTACTGCGGAACAAAATCTTGTAGATGCTCCTCCACCGGGAATGAAGAAGGGGGATTTACGCCGTGCACGTATTGCATATCAAAACATCGTTCCTACTACCACAGGTGCGGCTATTGCCACTACAGAGGCTATTCCAGAGTTGAAGGGCCTCTTTGACGGTCTCGCTATTCGCGTTCCAGTAGCAGATGTCTCACTCACAGATTTTGTCTTTGTCCTTAAAAAGAAAACAACTGTTGAAGAGATAAACGCACTTTTCAAAAAAGCGTCCCAAGATCCCATGTATAAAGGTATTATTGGTGTTACGGAAGAACCGCTCGTCTCATCTGATTTTATTGGTAGTTCTTATTCCACGGTAGTAGACCTCTCTCTCACGAAGGTCATTGATGGAGATTTGGTGAAAATTATCGCATGGTACGATAATGAGTGGGGATACTCCTGTCGCTTAGCGGAAATGGCAGAACATGTGGGAAGCACGATATAAATAGAACAACAAAAAAGAGGGAAATTTCTTTGTATTTTAACCTCTTTTTTTATTTTTTCATTCATGATATACTGGTATGGTTATACTATAAAGATACATCAGTATGGCCATCGGCTTAAAAACACTCAAAGATATATCTCTCAAGAACAAGCGTGTCATTTTTCGTACCGCGTATGATGTACCTCTTGAAAAAAAAGGAGCGCGATGGATAGTATCCGATGATACGCGCATCGCCACGAGTATACCAACGTTGAAATATCTTTTGAAAAATAATTGCAAGATAGTCATTCTCACATGGCTTGGCAGACCCGCGGGAAAACCTGACGAAAAAATGAAACTTGATCCGGTTGCAAAACGTCTGAGTGAGCTCATTCATCGAAAAGTAAAAAAGCTGAATGATTGTGTTGGGTCCGATGTTGATCGTGCACTGGCGACGATGAAGCCGAAAGATATTGTTCTTTTGGAAAATGTACGTTTTCATCCGGAAGAAGAAGCGCGCGATGAAAAATTTACTCAAAAACTTTCTACGCTGGGTGAATGTGTAGTGTTTGACGCGTTTGCGCAAAGTCACAGAGATTATCCATCTACTACAGGTATTTTGAAAGCTCTTCCTTCGGTTGCCGGAATTCATATGGAAAAAGAGCTCACTACGTTTCAATCGCTCATGAAAAAACCAAAAGTTCCGTTTGTTGTCATTCTCGGAGGCGCAAAAATTTCAGATAAAATCGAAACTCTCCATGCATTTCTTTCTCTTGCGGATATCATCCTTATCGGCGGTGCCATGGCCCATAATTTTCTGAAAGTGCAAGGGATAAAAATCGGCGCCTCATATATTGAAAAAGATGCGGCGCTTACGCCAAAAAAAGAGACACAATCCATACTCAAAACCGCGGAGGAGCTTTTGAAAAAAACAAAAGATACATTCGTCAATCTCGGTCCCGGTCTAAACGTCCCCAAGCTCGTCCTTCCGCTTGATTTTGTTGCGGCATCAAGCAAAGATGGCTCATCAATCGAAACAAAAAATATCTCCATAGAACAAAACAGTACTATGCCGCGCGATTGGATGTATTTGGATATCGGACCAAAGACTGTCACGTACTATGCATCTATTATAAAAAAAGCAAAAACAATCTTTTGGAATGGTCCTGTTGGATATTTTGAAGCCGACCAGTTTTGTGCCGGGTCAAAAGGCATCGCACAAGCAATCATCCAAAGTAGGGCGGTATCTATTCTTGGTGGAGGAGACACACAAAGTTTTGCAAAAAAATATCGCATGACGAAGAAATTCACCTTTGTCTCCACCGGTGGTGGCGCATCTCTCGAGCTTCTTTCCGGAAAAGAATTTCCCGTCTTAAAATATCTTTTGAAATAACGATAGTATCTTTATTCATCTTAAAACTAACCTATATGGCGAAAATTTCCGGAATTATTGGATCTGAAATTCTTGACTCACGCGGAAATCCTACAGTCCGTGTAAAGGTATTTCTTGATAATGGCATTACCGGAGTCGCATCTGTGCCATCTGGTGCATCCACCGGAAGCCATGAGGCGCTTGAGCTTAGAGATAATAATCCAAAACGATATAAAGGAAAGGGGGTCACAAAGGCGGTTGCACATATAAATACAACCATTGCCAATGTATTAGTGGGCGTAGAGGTTACGGAACAGCGTATTATAGATAAAACTCTTTGTGAACGTGATGGTACGGAGAATAAATCAAAGCTTGGTGCAAATGCTATTTTGGGCGTCTCACTCGCCTGCGCTCATGCCGCGGCAATATCTACAAGAAAACCGCTCTACCAATATATTCGCGATGTCTTTCACCTTTCTTTTGGAAATATGTACCAGCTTCCGTATCCAACTATGAATATTATCAATGGTGGAAAACATGCTGATAGCGGACTTGCGATTCAAGAGTTCATGATTCTTCCTAAACATGCGCGTTTTTCTGAACGTATACGTATGGGAGCGGAAATTTTTCATTCTCTCAAAGATATTTTGAAAAAGAAAGGGTTCCCAGCACTTGTAGGCGATGAGGGTGGATTTGCGCCTCTTGTTGGCAGTAACGAAAAAGCGATTGTCCTTATTTTATCTGCCATTAAAGATGCCGGGTACACCGCGGGAAAAGATGTATTTCTTGGATTTGACTTTGCCGCCTCTGAATTTTATGATGCGGAAAAAAAGCGCTATATGCTGGATACAGGGAAAAAAACAGGCCTTACATCACTGCAAATGATAGACAAGATTGCACAGTGGAAAGAAAAATATCCAATTGCGCTTGTTGAGGACGGACTTTCTGAAGATGACTGGGAGGGCTGGCAAGAACTTACAAAAAGACTTGGGAAAAAACTCCTTCTTGTAGGTGATGATATCTTTGTAACAAACACAAAACGCCTCCAGATGGGCATTGACAAAAAGGTGGGAAATGTTATCCTGATAAAGCTCAATCAGATAGGCACACTATCTGAAACTATAGACTGTATTCTTCTCGCGCAAAAGAATCACTACAAAATAAATATCTCACACAGATCTGGCGAGACATGTGATACTACTATCGCGGATCTCGCAGTCGCCGTAAATGCTGAATATATAAAAACCGGAAGCCTTTCACGTTCCGAACGTGTTGAGAAATATAATCGCCTCATGGAAATTGAGGTTGAACTTCTGAAGAGAATCTGAAAACGTTATGCAAAAACCGCATCGTCCTGTCGCGTTAGTTATTCTTGACGGATGGGGGATCGCCCTTCCATCACGCGCAAACGCAATCACACAGGCGCATACACCAAATTTTGATCACTATGTCACTACATATCCCAGTATCGCGCTACAAGCAGGTGGAGAGGCGGCTGGTTTACCGTGGGGTGATGTTGGTAATTCAGAGGTCGGCCACATGACTATTGGCGCTGGCCGTATTGTATATCAAGAACTATCACGAATAAACGCAACTATTTCTGATGGTTCTTTTTTTTTGAATCCAGTACTCCATGAAGCGGCAGAACACGTAAAAAAACATAAAGGGAAATTTCATATCCTTGGTCTTGTCAGTCCGGGTGGTGTTCATAGTCACATCAATCATCTCACCGCACTCTTAGAATTTGTGAAAAAAGAAGAACTTCAAGAATGTTTTATTCATGCGATTCTTGATGGTAGAGATACCTCGTATGCAAGTGGCATGGGATATGTTGAGTCTCTTATTAAAAAATTAAAAGCGGTAAACGGAAAAATTGCCACTTTATCCGGTAGATTTTATACCATGGATAGAGATCACCACTGGGACAGAGAGGAAAAAGCCTATCGTGCTATCGCGCAGGGAATATCTGACCATATGTACGATGATCCACTTCAGGCAATGAAAAAATCATACGAAAATAATGTGTATGACGAGGAATTTATTCCAACAGTCATCACGGAATATGGAAAACCGCTCGCGCCTATTCAAAATGGAGATGCGGTTATCTTTTTTAATATTAGAGCGGATCGTGCTCGGCAAATAACAGAAAGCTTTATCACACCATCTTTTGAGGCATTTTCACGGACGGAATATACGAACCTTTTTTTTACTACGTTTACACAATATGAAAAAGGAACGTCGGCGCATGTAGTATTTCCTCAACAAATTATTCGCAACTGTCTTGCGGAAACAATAAGCAGTGCTGGACTGAAACAATTTCATATTGCCGAAACAGAAAAATACGCGCATGTTACCTATTTTCTCAATGCCGGACATGAAGAATTATTTTCCGAAGAAAAACGAGAGATGATCCCCTCACCAACCGTTGATTCTTATGATAAAAAACCAGAAATGAGCGCACGAAAAATCACTCAATCTTTAATACAGGCAATTGAGAGTAACGTGTATGATTTTTTTGCAGTTAATTTTGCAAATGCCGATATGGTTGGACATACAGGAAATATGAAGGCGACTATCAAGGCGGTAGAGACCATTGATGAGTGTTTTAAACAATTTGTACCCCTCATTCTTGCCAAAGGAGGTGCGGTGGTTATCACCGCTGATCATGGCAACGCAGAGGTACTTCTTGATTTACAAACCGGAAAAATTGATAAGGAACATAATGAAAGTCCAATCCCATGTATAATCATAGCCTCTGAACTTGAAGGGAAGCTCTTACACGTAGGGGATGTATCACAAAAAGATTTAAGTATTCTTGATATTGGTGGTATGCTCTCTGATGTCGCGCCAACAATTCTTGATTTATTGGGTATTGAAAAACCAACCGATATGACCGGCTCAAGTCTCCTTACTCACCATATATAAATATTTTTTTATGCTTCAATCAATACTTTTAGGAAAAACATCAAAACAACCGCCACGCGACGCGGAAGGTATAAGCCATAAATTACTTACACGTGCTGGTTTTATCCAGCAACTTATGAGCGGTGTATATTCACTTTTGCCACTTGGCTTTAGAGCACACAAAAAAATAGAGAATATTATTCGTGAAGAATTGAACGCGCTTGGCGCTCAAGAACTTCTTATGCCCAGTCTTGGGTCATCTGCTCTTTGGAGTGAAAGCGGAAGATGGGATACTATTGATCCGCCACTTTTTAAATTTGAGGACAGGCATAAAAAAAATATCGCCTTAGCATCAACGCACGAAGAAGTTATCACAGATCTTGCCAGAACCCATGTAAATTCGTACAAAGATTTACCATTTTCCGCATATCAAATTCAGACAAAATTTCGTAATGAGATGCGTTCAACCGGTGGGTTGTTACGCACACGTGAATTTGTTATGAAAGATATGTATAGTTTTCACCGAACAGAAAAAGATTTTGATATTTTTTATGATATGGTCATGGAGGCATACAAGCGAATTTATAAACGATGTAATATTCGCGCATTTCCCATCCATGCCTCATCCGGATCTATTGGAGGAAGTTCTTCTCATGAATTTGCGTGTATCGCACCCACTGGCGAAGATACAATAGCGATATGCGCTTCATGTGATTTTGCGGCAAATTCAGAAATCATACAACAAGGCGATACTGTGTGTCCACAATGTGGAAACACACTCACCATGGAATCTGCTATTGAAAACGGACATATCTTTAAGCTCGGGGTAAAATATAGCGATCCCATGCGCGCAACATTTGTTGATGAAGACGGATCAAAAAAACCAATGATCATGGGATGCTACGGCATTGGTGTAGGACGGCTTCTTGCGACGATCATTGAGATAAATCATGACGAACAGGGGATGATATGGCCAGTTTCTGTCGCGCCATTCAGTGTACATCTCATCCCATTAAAAAGTTCAGATGAACAAATAAACGCACGTATCTCTCATGAGGCAGAAAAATTGTACACAGGACTTACACGCGCTAACGTTGAGACACTTTTTGATGATCGCCTAGACTTGAGCGCTGGGGAAAGATTCAAAGATGCAGATCTTATTGGTCTTCCCAATCGCATCGTGATAAGTGAAAAAACACTTACGCAAAATTGTGGTGAATGGAAAAAACGTGTATCTGGAGAGATACAGATAATTGGACTTTCAGATATTATTCATACGATGAAAGAGGTGTTATGCGTAGGATTTTAAATATCTTGTTTGGTAGATTTTCAAATGATCTCGGAATAGATCTTGGCACTGCGAATACCCTCGTCTACGTAAAAGATAAAGGTATTCTTATCAATGAACCATCTGTGGTCGCGGTAAACAACCGCACAGACCAAATTCTTGCTGTTGGCACCGAGGCATACAAAATGGTTGGTAGAACTCCCTCGTATATTGTTGCTACCAAGCCATTGGTTGATGGCGTTATTTCTGATTTTGAGGTGACTGAAAAGATGTTGAAATATTTTATCAGAAAGGTACACAAAGAAACATTTGCATTCACTCCGCGTCCGCGTATTGTTATTGGTATTCCTTTGGAAGTGACAGAGGTAGAGCGCAAGGCGGTGATAGATGCGGCGCTTTCTGCAGGCGCGCGAGAGGTATACCTTATTGAACAGCCCATGGCATCTGCCATAGGCGCGCGACTGCCAGTACAAGAGTCAAGTGGCCATATGGTGGTAGACATTGGCGGTGGCACTACAGATATTGCGGTCATCTCTCTCGGCGGTATTGTAACATCAAAATCATTAAAAATTGCGGGAAATGAATTTAACGAAGATATTATTCGTTATGCTCGAGATTATTTCAATATTCTTCTTGGTGAACGAACCGCGGAAAATGTAAAAATAAAAATTGGATCAGCAGATATTCTTCCCGAACCACTTATCATGAAGGTACGTGGCAGAGATCTAGTGACAGGTCTTCCTAAAGAAATTATCATGGATGATTCACAAGTACGTGAAGCACTTTCTAAAAGTGTCCGTACTATTGTAGATAGCGTAAAATCAACCATTGAAAATACACCACCTGAACTTGTCTCGGATATTTACGAAAATGGATTATTACTCACTGGTGGAGGGGCGCTTTTGCGAAATCTTGATCATCTTATTTCGGATGCCACTGGCGTTCCTGTACTTGCCGCAGAAGATCCTCTCACATGTGTAGTCCGTGGAACCGCAGTGCTTATTGATGACTTCGCCTTTTTAAAAAATGTAGTTGTGCAAGATATAGGAATGATGTAAGGCACTGTACTGAAATAATCACCAATACGTCTACGCTATGCGACAGGTACCTACCAGAACACTTTTTATTGGCATCATTCTTATCTTTACAATTTGGATTTTTCATACTCTTTTATTTCTTGCTCCAGTTGAGACGGGCATAGGAATAGTGCTATCACGTATGGGTTCTGTTGGTACAAATATTTTTATTACACTAGGGGACACACTGCAAAAATTTTCAAAAAAAGAACAGACTTCTTTACAAACGCTGGAAGAACGTATAAAAAGACTCGAGAGTGAGAATGCTGTATTGATTATTGCAAAAAGTGAAAATGATACATTGCGAAAACAGCTATCGTTTATTCAGCAAAGTAAATTTGATGTGCAACTTGCGAATCGTATTGGGTGGACCTCTGATGTACGAAGAAGTGGTTTTCTTATTGATAAGGGGAAAAGAGATGGTATTATTCTCTCTGCGCCAGTTATTACAGACGGCGGAGTATTGGTAGGAAAAATTAGTGATGTAGCAGAGGCGACAAGTCAGGTAACACTTATCAATGATAGCAAAAGCAAAATTACCGCGATTGTTGCGGCAACGCTCCCAACTACTGGTGTAGTAAACGGACAATTCGGATTAGGACTTATAATAGACCTTATTCCTATGTCAGAAAAAATAGAAATAGACGATATTGTAGAGACATCAGGATTGGAAGATGGTATTCCTGCTGGACTGGTTATTGGCACTATTTCAAAATTAAACACAGCGCCTACGGATCTTTTCCAAACCGCCTCCGTACGTCCATCAACAGATTATACGCGTATAAGAATTGTCTCTGTACTTATCTCAACCTATGGAAAGTAGAAATTTTTGTATCATCGCCCATATTGACCATGGAAAGTCTACACTTGCGGACAGACTTTTAGAATACACTGGAACGATATCAAAACGAGAGATGAAAGATCAGCTTCTTGACCAGATGGATTTAGAGCGAGAACGAGGTATTACCATAAAACTGCAACCGGTACGCATGGAATATACTCAAAATGGACAGACGTATACATTAAATCTTATCGACACACCTGGACACGTTGATTTCTCTTATGAGGTATCTCGTTCTTTGGCCGCAGTTGAGGGTACTATTCTTTTGGTAGACGCGACACAGGGCATTCAGGCACAAACACTCGCGAATCTCTATCTCGCGCTTGAACAAAACCTTACAATTATTCCCGTGATAAATAAAATAGATCTTCCCGGGGCGCGCGTAGCAGAGGTGGAATCTGAAATATCAAATCTTTTAGGCTGTACACCTAAAGATATTTGCAAAGTTTCCGCAAAAACCGGTGAGGGAGTTCACATACTCCTTGAACAAGTTATAGAACGTGTTCCACCACCTGTAGGTAAAAAAGAAGAGCCCTTTCAGGCACTTATTTTTGATTCTTTATACGACGAATTTCGTGGTGTGATCGCGTACGTACGCCTTTTTCAGGGAGGTGTCAAAAAAGAATCAAAAATATTTTTCAAAGGAACACGAGCGCGCGGGCAGGCGCTGGAAGTTGGATTTTTTAAACCACGATGTACGCCTTCTGATATGCTTTTTGCTGGAGACATTGGATATATTGTTACCGGCTTGCGAGATGTAGCCGAATGTCGCGTAGGTGATACGATTGTGTGTACAGATACCCGTGAGATAACACCGGCTCTTTCAGGATATAAAGAGATAAAACCTATGGTCTTTGCGGGTATATTTTGCAAAGATGGTGATGACTTCAAAAAACTTCGCGAAGCAGTAGAAAAATTTAAGCTCAATGACGCGGCATTTACCTTTGAACCTGAACATTCTCCAGCACTTGGATTTGGATTTCGCTGTGGATTTTTGGGACTTCTACATCTTGAAATTGTGCAAGAACGTCTTCACCGTGAGTATCAACTTAACCTTATTGTGACTATTCCTTCGGTTGCGTATCGCGTGACGTATCAAAATAAACCGGCAAAAATTATCCACAGTCCTATTGAACTTACACAAAACGCTATTCCTATAAACATAGAGGAGCCATGGATGCGCGTTGATATTGTAACGCCAGAATCTACGATTGGCGGTATCATGACATGTACCAATGAGCGAAAAGGTATGTATAAAAATACCGAATATCTTTCATCTGAATTACACGCGGGCGAACGAAGAGTCATCTTGCGGTTTGAGCTCCCCTTGTCTGCAATTCTTGTTGATTTTTATGACAAAATAAAAAGTGTCTCATCTGGGTATGCCTCCATGAATTATGATTTCATTGAATATCGTAGTGCGGATGTGGTACGTATGGATATTCTTGTCGCTGGAAATATTGTAGAGGAGCTTTCGTCTATTGTATACAAAGATCAAGCGTACTATGCGGGTAGAAAAATTGTAGCGTCACTCAAAACTATGCTCCCACGTCAAATGTTTGAGGTAAAAATTCAGGCGGCGATTGGTAGTACCGTTATCGCATCGGATCGGATCGCACCTATGAGAAAAGATGTTACGGTAGGACTCTATGGCGGAGATGTTACGCGCAAACAAAAACTTCTTGAAAAACAAAAAAAGGGAAAACAGCGTATGAAAAGTATAGGAAAGGTAGATATCCCGCCAGAAGCGTATTTGGCGGTGCTTAGAAAATAATTTTTTCCACATGTATTTTTTTAAAAAATAGTGTATACTTGTGTATATGTTTAGACTTAGTCAGAAAAAAATAAAGCGCATATTTATTATCGCCTCTTTTATTGTCGCTTTTTCAATGGTTATCTCCACAGTCATCGCTCCATTTTTTTAACATTTTATTCATCTTTTGGATCCTATGCCTCCAAAAAAACAAGCGCCAACAAAGAAAAAAATATCAAAAAAAAGAGTACGGGCTTCAGCACCAGTACCCGCATTAGAAATAGAACCAATATGTGTCTCTTCTGATACGCCGTTAGAGATAGAAGAGCAAATTTTTGTTACACATATTCCAGAAAAACCTGTCATTGTTGAAAGACACTTTGTGCATATACGACAAACGGTATTTCTTTCAGTTGGGTTTATGGTACTTTTTACCTCATTTCTTTTTGTCTCAACAAAAATGAAGGCGCAAGAAAATTCCGCCTCCGTGTCCGCGGTAGTTGCCGCTACACCATTTAACACGCGACCGCCAAAACAACCCTCATGGTGGGAAAAAATTGACCCCTACACAAAACTTTATTTTGGAACTGGCGCAGTTGGCGCACTCGTAGTAGGATTCGGAGCGCTCACACTTTTGCCAAAAAAGAAACATACCATATAACAGGTACCTGACCCTATGGAAAAACAGTGGATTCTCGCGAAAAAGATTAATGAAGAAACAATAAATAGATTTCCACACAGTGATCCGTTTATTCTGCAACTTTTAGTGAACAGAAATATTGCAATAGAAAATGAAGGCGCGATACGCGCCTTTCTTGAACCAGATTATGCGCGTGATGTGCACGACCCATATCTTTTTGATGATATGAGAGTGGCGGTAGAACGTATTATTCTCGCGATTAGAAAAAAAGAAAAAATTACCATCTACGGAGATTATGATGTTGACGGCGTCTGCGGATCCACCGTGTTATATGAAGTTCTTTCTCTTTTTACGGATCGTATCCATGTACACATGAATCATAGGGAAAAAGCGGGATATGGATTACAAACGGATGCTATTAAAGAGCTTGCCGCTGATGGAACCGCACTTATCATCACAAATGATCACGGCATATCAAATAAAGAGCAGGTTGCCTATGCGAAAGATCTTGGGTTAGATGTCATTATCACTGACCATCATCACGTCCCAGAAAGAGAGGAGGATATCCCACGTGCGTATGCTATTATTCATCCTCGTGTACGTGCAGACCGGTATCCATTTAAATTTCTTGCGGGCGCGGGAACCGCATTCAAACTGGTGCAAGGAATTATTCATGCGGATTTTGATCCTGATTTTTCTGAAAAGAAAAAAAACATCACTGATGATACTGGAAAACCCATTCACTGGGAAGGTTTTGAAAAATGGCTCCTTGACGCGGTCTGTATGGCAACTATCTGTGATTGCGTACCCTTAGTTGGAGAGAATAGACTTTTTGTACGTTATGGTCTCATAGTCCTAAACAAAACAAAGCGAAGCGGTCTTCAAAAACTTCTTTCTATCGCGAATATTGCCGATAAAAAAATTACGACGCAGACAATAAATTTTGCGCTTGGTCCACGCATCAACGCCGCAAGTCGCATGACGCATGGTACTATTGCTTTTTTTCTCATGACAGAAAAAGATCCTGCACGAGCTGAGGTGCTTGCCGAACGTCTTGATAAGAGTAACATCGAACGTAGAAAAGCGACCGATCGTGTTCTTGCCGCGGTAGAGGAAAAACTCAAAGAAGAAATCAAGATAGACAAAAGAGTATTCGTAGCCATTGGAGATGATTGGCCACTTGGCATCTTGGGGTTAGTTGCGGGAAAAATTTCATCAAAATATCATCGACCGGTTATTCTTATGACGCGCGCGCATGAGGGTCATGTGGCGGGAACTGGCAGGAGCATGAACGGATTTCATCTTGCGCGAGTATTTGATCGCATCAGTCATTTTCTCACTCGCTATGGTGGTCATGAGGCGGCGGGAGGGTTTGCGGTAAAAGAGGGGGCAGACTGCGTGGAGATAAAATCCGCGTTAGAGTGTCTGGGGGATGAGATGATACAAGATAAAGATCGTGTACCGCTTATTTCAATAGATACAGAGATACGACTTTCTCATGTTGCATGGCCGTTTTACGAACAGCTGGAAAAATTTGAACCATTTGGAAATAGCAATCCAGCGCCGTTATTTCTCATTTCAAATATGCAGGTCTGTACTGTGCAATGCATGGGAAAAAATAATAAACATCTTCGTCTCACCGTACAGCAAGATACCATACAAAAAAAACTTATTGGATTTTCATTTGGGTCGTGGATAGAGCGTTTGCATATTGGAAGCCGTATAGATGCAATAGTTGAATTGGATATCAACGAATGGAATGGCACAAAAGAACTCCAATTAAAAATTTTTGACCTGCGTCTTACAAACACATAATACTATGCCCCATCAAAAAACTTTTATCACACATACAGATGGCGGCGCGCGGGGGAATCCCGGCCCTGCGGGTATTGGAATTGTTATAGAGGAAAAAGAAACAGGAAAAAAACATCATTTCAAAAAATACATTGGAGAGACCACAAATAACCAGGCGGAGTATCAGGCGTTACTTTTTGCAGTTGAACAGGTTCACAAAATGAGTGCAGAGGAGGTATGGTGTTATCTGGATAGTGAACTTATTGTAAAACAACTCCACGGAGAATATCGCGTAAAAAATAAAGAGCTCGCCCCGTTATTTTTAAAAATTTGGAATCTTAAGCAAAAGTTCAAAAAAATAACATTTACGCATATTTTTCGTGAAAAAAATAAAGAGGCGGATATGCTTGTGAATATGGCGATAGACGAGCATCTGGCCTTGACAAAATAAACAAAACGTGCTACGATAGCTGAAACACCCATAGTTTCTTTAAAATATGGGGAAAAGGAGGGGATTTTGTCCTCTTTTTTTAGCCCCGAGTTTTCAGAATATCTGAACACTTTTTGTGATCAGCTACTCCGAAACCTTGTATTACAAATAAAAGGTTTCTCATCGCTCTTTTCATGAAAATTACAAAAATTTAGAAAGGAAGGTCAAAAAATGGCAACTTCAACGCGTCGGCGGCGCCGTCATACGGCCAAGGAGTGGCTGTACAAGGACTTCGAGTCAGTGCTCGAACTTCCCGAACGTCTTGCAAAATATCTTCGACTCTTACTTCATATTTCCACGCAGGAGTGGGATTTCACGCTTGATAAGCTTCGCCAAAACGCGGCATACCGTGAGTGGGCGGAGCCAAAGGGTCCGGGTAGGGGAATGCGTCGCTTTGCGGCTCCCTGTGATGAGCTCAAAGCTGTCCAGCGTAAAATACTAGACAGATTTCTCTCAACTATTCCGGTTCACTTTTCTCGGCATGGCAATCAGCGGGGATGCAGTGTGAAGACAAACGCACAGCATCACGCGGGAAATAAAAGAGTTTTCTCTATTGACATCGTGAACGCCTTTCCCAGTGTCTATCGGAGTCGTATTCGCGCGAATCTTCGTAAACCGTTCAAGTTTGCGCTGAAGCAATTTTCTGGTCAGATATTTGAGGCGGAAGAGATCAAACAGATACTCGAATCCCTTGTGGATCTCGTGTGTCTTCACGACCGTCTCCCGCAAGGTCCTCCAACCAGTCCGCGACTCCTTGATATCGTCTGCTCTAAGATGGATCAGGATCTGTGGAAAATCCTCTCAGAAAACTCCACGCCACTGCAAGAATATCGCATCACGATATGGTGTGATGACCTCACGATCTCTTTCAATGAAGAAATTCCGGAGGAGCTTCAGAAAAAAATTCTTGCCACCATGAAGAAAAATGGTTTTTCCCCGCATACGCGGAAGGACAAGACCAAGTACTTTACTCCCAAAACCGGAACAGTACCTGTGGTGACCGGCATCGTTCTCGCTCCAGATGGACGGATCACTCTTGCACCAAGCAAGCAAAACCAGTTCCGCGCTCGGATCAATAGACTCCTCATAGCCATCAAAACGGAACCTACCAAGAAGGCGTACGGAGAGATCGCCGGTATCATCGGATATCTCCGTCACGTGTACTCGGGTACACTTCCAAGTAAAGTTCGTGCTATCGTAGAAAAGGCGGAGACCGAGCTCAAGACCATCAAGTTCAATGAGCTCGCAGAGGAGCTTGGAAAGAAGTCTCGGACACGTAAGAAAACCATAGCCGTTCCAGAGACTCCCGCAACAGAGGAAAAACCTCGTCGTAGGAGCCGCAAAAAGAAGGATGATACACAAGACTCCATTCCTTTCTAATTCAACTGTCATCCTGAACAAAGCGAAGAATCCCATTTTTATTAGGATCCCTTAGCTCCGCTCGGAATGACGCATTTCGCCGGTTTCCTTGACCGTAAGCAAAAACGGTAGGTCACCTAAGACGTGATTCAACTGCATACGCTTTTTGTGTGGTCGCTGATCTGATTCTGCACCAGAACCAGAGAGACCGCGGTCAGAAAGGGTGAGCGTGTATCTTGTCAACTCCCCCTACGCCCGGGGTCGCTTCGCGCCCTCCGGACTCGTGGGAGTTGACATCACCTGACACGAGTGTCAGGTGCGCGATACCCATCGAAACTGGCAATAAGGAGAGCAGGTTGTTTGCATCAAACGACCTGCTCTCCTTCAATAGGGAACGAAAAACGTTCGTTCCCTCTCTTTTCCAGATTGTCTGCATGTTAGATAGTCTGAAATGGAGGAATCGTACTTTGACAGAAAAGAAAGGATAGGATAATGGCAGATTTACTTCTCGTGCGAACGCACACCGAACAAGGTGTAGCTCGCTTTTCATTTGTTGAGGAATACGATATTCCTCCCGCGATCCAAGTCTTAAACCAGTCAAATGTCGTCATTAACGATGGTGATGTTTGGCATGTTGAGCTCTCTCATCAGGAAAAAGATCAAAAGAAGAGAAATACTTCTTTTGTCCGTCTCATTTCCAGAAAGGCAGAGCTTGCGGACTGGCAAAAAATCAAAGAATTGTCGGGACATTGGACAGATCCGCTGATGTTGAGCCAGCTTTTGAGCTGGTTGAACAATGGAACAAATGTCATCCTTATCGGTGATAAGGGAAGTGGAAAAACGACCCTTGGCTATGCGGTTGCTCACGCCCTTCATTGGCAAGAACCCTGTAAGGTGGATATTGAGACGATCAAACATGGTAACGACATGTTCGGGTCTGATGCCGCGGTGAATGCATCCACAAAATTCGTGAAGTCTGCCTTTGCCGACTATGTGGAACGGGCGAATATCGCTCACGCACAAGGTTTGAATACTCATTTTCTCGTCATTCTTGATGAGATAAATCGCATTCACGAAAAATCTCATCAAGGCATGCACGGTCTCTTTGACGACACGGGGCAAATCGCCATCACCACTACCAATGGAAGTGTTACTATCAAACTCTCACCAAATATTCACTTCATTGGTACGATGAATCAAGGTGCACAACATCAAGATGTCTTCTCTCTCGGCACCGCCCTGCAGGATCGCTTTGGATTTATCTGGGTGGAGTCCATGCCGGAGGACTTTGAGGTGAAAAAACTCAAAGATGAGGTGGGCATCTCGGAGCGCGCCGCACTCGCAATCGTACAGGTCGCACGAGCGATCCGTGATCTCGCACATTCTGGTGCTATCTCATACGCCCCAAGCTATCGTGGTTGCAGAAATACCGCACGCCTCATGCTGGGAGGATGGAAGCTCAAACTCGCCGTTGTTCGGGGACTTCTAGATAAGTACTCATCTGACATTAAGGTTCTAAAAGATGGAACCATTGATGTAAAATCTGGAACAGAGGCGGCGAAGGCTCTTGCCGCTCTCTCTATGAAGATTCCATAAATCCTTTCTTTCCACTAACACAGGGAGTAAGGCCATTTGTATCAAATGGCATCATGGATATTTCTTGACCGTTTTTGCAATATGCTAAAACAGGTAGGTCACCTTAGACGTGATCCAACTGCATACGCTTTTTGCGTGGTCGCTGATCTGATTCTGTACCAGAACCAGAGAGACCGCGGTCAATCAGGGTAAGCGTGGCCCTCAGACCCGTCGCGTGAACGCGCCGTGCCTGACCGGATATTACATCCTTCGGCTGTAATACCGGCTACGGGGCAAGCCCATCAAATATCCATACCTCCTTTCAACGGGGAACGAAAGACCTTCGTTCCCCCCCTTTTTTTTAGAGAATATTGTAATGACATACTATATTTTTTAAAAAAAGGGCAAAATGTCCTTTTGATCTTTGACAATTTTTCACTATGAAAGGAGAACCTCATGCTACACTCCGTCAGGGATACTCTTGATGAAATGGATACTGCTTCAGAATCATCTCTTTCCAAAGAAGAACGCGACAAAAAAACTTTGGAGCGGGTCTTCCCAGTTCTCTGTGACCAACTCACCGCGCTCATTGGTAAGCCCTTCCGGCTTATCTTTGATCCTACTATCTCAACCGCAAGTACAGACTGTATCGCGGAGGTACGTATCTCTCCATGGTTCTTTACACAAGGCCTTGAGAGAGTCGGTTTTGGAACCGGCTACCATGAGACTGGGCATATCAAGTTTTCTCCCTATGGGACAAAACTTCTTACCGAGGCGTACGATTTTGGTGGAGATGTCTTACAACATATCACAAATATTATCCTTGATCGTAAGGATGATATTCTCACGGCACAGCACGCACCGGGATTTGCAGACACACTTCGTAAACGTCTCGCCTACATCTCCACTATGGCGCGCAGACAAACTCTTGGAAAAACTCTCTCCGTATACACAGAGAGTCTCAAACATCAAAACACCCTGCATGAAAAAATATCCAAGAGAGATAAAAAATATCGCATACATACACGCACTGCGGAAGAGGAGATTACGGCGCTTCTGAAAAACTGGAAACCCACTGACGCCTACGAAGATTTTTTCTTCGCGGCAAAGTGGCACAAGCGCCCGCGTATCCGTAAGGTACATAAGGCGATGAAACTCCTCTCTCCAAAACTTCTTCTCACCGCTACACCCGATTACCTTCTTTGGGCCGCGCAAGAAATCCACGCGATTCTTGGCGATCCGGATGAAAAAGAAGAAGAAAAGGGGATGAAAGAGAGCCTTAAAAAACTCCGTTCATTCTTTGAGAAAAAATTCATTGAGCTCTGCCTTCTTGCAACCAGCATTGAGCTTGGAGAGCCGGTGGATCCTACACTTCTTGGAAATCTCAACACCATTATGGCGGGAAGTCTCAAAATTGGGCGAAATAACGCGCTCAATAATCTTGTGAAGTGGATGCGAAACATGCGCGGTACGTATCCGAGCGGCGCGCACTCCGTAGGAAGGGAACATACGGTTCCCGTAAAAAGTGTTCCAAAAAACGGCATCCACGCTCCCGCATACAACCGTATCCTCGCAACGGTTCAACATCTTGTAGAGCCGCTCGTCCGAAAGCTAAAGCGACTAGATAACCCTTCAGAATATATACTCTACGGCCAAGACGAGGGAGAGCTTGACCTTCGAGAAGTTGCTCGCATCGCCACTGGTCTTTCCGGATTTCGAAAAGAAATTGTGGAAGAACGTAATATTGATGTAGAGATTCATCTCTGTATTGATAGAAGCGGTTCCATGGAGGGAGAAAAAATAGAACAGGCAAAACAAATCGCAGTTCTCTTTTCTGAAGCTATCATGACGCTCCATCCAGTATGTGCGGGGAATATCTGGGCATTCTCATCTAAGGCAGTTTACGACTACGGATCGCCGAGCCGCATGTCTGCTTTTGTAAAAATAGAGGGAGAGGATGGAAATTCCGATACGCACATGCTCACGATCGTAGCAAAAAAACTGCGTGATTCAAAACGAAAACGGAAGGTCATCATCATGCTCTGCGACGACGGTCCGGATGACATACAGCTCGCCGCACGGATCTCCCGAGAACTTAAGGAGTCCGGCATCATCGTCATCCACATGTTTATAGGAGTGCACGGTACTCCACATATCTACCCAACCGAGCTATTATTTAGCACTATGGAGGACTGTCTGAACAATTTCGGAGATATTCTGGAAGAGATCGTAAAAAATCTGAAATAAAATCAGTCATACCAAAAGGTACCCGAATTCCTCGGCGCAAGGCCTTGGAATGACACCACTGCTACCGGCCAACGTGCACGGTAGCTTTTTCTTTTCAGTGCCTTGACTTTCCATCTTTATTTTTGTATACTGATTTCAACCTGTTTTTTGACAACACTGCACAACAAGGTGATCGCCCTTGAGTGGATTTTATCCAATATCAGGGGAGGAAAGTCCGGACATCTGCTTCATATAAGAAATGAAGTAACAGGGTAGTCGCTAACGGCGACCTATGTCTTTCTCATTCTTTTTCATGTGATCAAAGCAGGGGGAATACCCTTTCTTTATTCAGAAAAGTAGGGGACTGGCATACGGGAAAGTGTCTTGGTTTTTACGAACCAAATTTCGCCATTTCTGGCATTGTCAGAGATGGGGGAGCAACAGAAAGGCTTCGAGATCCGAAGGTTTTGTTTGATATGTCAGACAAAATAAGATACCGCCCAGCATATATGCGGGGTAAGGGTGAAATGGTGCGGATACCCGAATAAGGGTTGACGCTTAAAAAAATGTATGTGTTTAACACTCGTTCTTTAAACTCTCCTAGTCAACAAAAAAACACACACAGTGAGCGGTAAGAGCGCACCAGTAATACAGTGATGTATTAGCTCGGCAAACACCTACCAGATGCAAGAGCAAAGACGCTCGCAATACTTTATTAGTAATAATAAAGATAGAGTGATGGTCACCATCCGCGTAAGCGGAGACAGAATTCGGCTTATGAGTTGTGCGGTGTTTTCAAAAAACAATAGTATATGAATCGTACAGATCTTGTTTTTACCGTTCTCCGTGTGCCTCTTGATTTTTGTATGCTAATCGTGGCAGGAATTGTCGCGTATTTTTTGCGTTTTTCCGCACTCACGGAAATTCGCCCTGCAATTTTTGGAATTCCTTTTTCGCACTATACTCAATTGCTTGTGGGTGTTTCGTTTTTCTTTATAGTAGTATTTTCTTTTACCGGACTCTACACTATTGGTCATCATAAAATACGAAATGAGATACAACGAATATTCATCGCGTGTTCAACCGCCATGACGATCGTTTTGGTGTTTCTTTTTTTTATTAGTGGATTTTTCAGTTCGCGTTTTATCGTCTTGGCGGCATGGATACTCTCATTTGTTTTTGTCGCTTGCGCGCGTCTCATATTGCGTTTTATAAAAACAATGCTTTTCAAGCGAGGGGTTGGACTTCACTCTATCGCAATTATTGGAGATGCAACGCGTATCGCACCGATCACATCTGAAATTAATCAACGGCCGGCATTGGGATTTCATGTGGTATTGCAGAGAACCGGATGGACAGAAGAAACTGAAAGTTCACTTAACACATTACGCGCAGAAAAAAAATTAGACGAAATTTTCCTTATACATCCATCCGCAGACTATGCGATGCTTAAAAAAATTCTTGATTTTGCAAATGAACATCACATTGCATTTAGATATTCTGCCGATATGCTTGGCAGTAAACGTCTGGAGGTGAGTACGCTCGCCGGTATTCCTTTTATGGAGGTCAAGCGAACACGTCTTGAGGGATGGGGAAAGATATTAAAACGACTTTTTGATATCGTAGTGTCTGCGGTGGTTATCGTGTTGTTGCTTCCATTCTTTTTAATTATCGCAATTATTATTCGCATGGAATCACGCGGTCCGATTGTTTATTTAAATGAGCGCATTGGCAAAAATGAATATCCATTTTCTGTATACAAATTTCGTTCCATGCATCTCAAATATTGTACTGGAAAAAAATATGATGCATCTGGAAACGCACTCAAGTATGAAGAAAAACTCGCACGGGAAAAAAGTGAACGAAAGGGACCGGTCTATAAAGTTCTTAATGATCCGCGCCGTACCCGTGTTGGACGATTTTTAGAACGATTTAGTTTGGATGAGCTTCCCCAACTTTTCAATGTGTTTTTTGGATCTATGAGTCTTGTGGGTCCACGTCCGCATATGCCAAATCAGGTAGCGCATTACAAAAAACATCACCGTCAATTATTTACCATAAAACCCGGTATTACCGGTATGGCGCAAATAGAGGGACGCAGTGATCTTGATTTTGAAGATGAGGCGCGGCTGGATATTTACTATATTGAGAATTGGTCACCGTGGATCGACTTTATTATTCTTCTTAAAACTCCCCTACGAGTTCTCACCAGAACATCTCGCGTATGAATGTTGCACTTATTCATGATCATCTTACTCAACTTGGTGGCGCGGAACGTGTATTAAAAATATTTACGGAGCTCTTTCCAAAAGCACCTATATTTACGCTAGTCTATGACAAAAAACGTCTTGGTGGATATTTTTCAGATACAAAAATCATTCCATCGTATCTCCAGAATATCTCGCTTGTTACAAAAAAATATCAATGGCTCTTGCCACTCATGCCAAATGCTACAGAATCGTATGATGTAAGTGGTTATGATCTCGTATTATCTAGCACATCGGCATTTGCGAAAGGTATTATTACAAAATCCACTACACTTCACGTCTGTTATTGTCATACACCCACACGATACCTTTGGACAGATACGCATAGTTATCTTAAAGAATTGCATCAGCCACGTATATTAAAACGCGTAGTACCATTTTTTTTAAGCGGACTCCGTATATGGGATAAGCTTGCGGCAGATCGTGTGGATAAATTTATTGCAAATTCTCGAACGGTTCAAGAACGCATCAAAAAATATTACAGAAGAGAGAGCGACATTATCTATCCACCGGTTGAGCTTGATAAATTTTCAATCTCTCACAGAGAAGGGGAGTACTATTTGGCTGGCGGACGATTGGTCTCTTACAAGAGATTTGATCTTATCGTAGCCGCATTCAATAGACTTGGACTACCTCTAAAAATATTTGGAGAAGGACCGGAATATAAAAAACTTCGTTGTATCGCAAAAAAAAATATCACCTTTACCGGAGCAGTTACAGATGAAGTTCGTGCGGAACTCTACAAACATTGTATCGCATATCTCAACCCTCAAGAGGAAGATTTTGGCATTACCGCGGTTGAGGCGATGGCGTCTGGCAGACCCGTCATTGCACTTGCCGCCGGTGGTGCGCTTGAAACTATTGTAGATGGGATAACGGGCGTCTTCTTTTTTGATCAAGATTATGCGGCGCTTATAGACGCGGTTATTCGTTTTAAACCCGAACGATTCTCTCCTGAAATCATTAGAAACTACGCATTAAAATTTAGCGCAGACAGATTCAAAAAAGAAATACTGCAATATACAAAAACAGCATGGCAAGACTGGCAAGAAATTCAACATATGAAACGCCTGCGTGAGACAAAAATGATGTTTTAAAAAAATGAAAAAACTATTTTTATCTTGTATCTCTCGTATAGTATCTTCTCATATCATTTTAATACTATTGATACTTTTTTTTGTTAGCGGAAATATTGTATGGATTATTCTTGATGGAAGTCCGCCACTTTGGGATATTGCAGGCCACTCTGCTCGAAGTATACTTGTTGCACAATTATTGCACGATTGGAATTTTCACTCTATTCTCAGACTTGATACTATTTATCCACCATTTTCATATATAGTGTCCGGTATTCTTTTTTTACTTTTCGGTTCAAACGCTGATATTCCCCAATACTCTTTATTACTTTGGACGATGGTACTTTACATTTCTACATACAGCATCGCAGTACAGTTGTATCAAAAAAAATCAATTGGTGTTGGCGCCTGTCTTTTACTTCTTGGATATCCGCTCCTTCTCCATTTTTCACGAATTTTTGATCTTGATCTTCCTCAAACCGCAATTGTAACGGCAACGTTTGCCGCACTGCTTCGGTCAAAAAATTTTACAGACTACCCATGGACACTTGGTACCGCGTGTCTTATTGCACTCGCACTTCTCACAAAATGGACATCTATTATTTTTCTTTTTGGACCATTTTTCATGATTCTTGTTTCTACGTTGCGCGCAAAAGAACATCGTTCAGTATCTTTAAAAAATATTTCTCATGGCTTTTTACTTCTACTTTGTATAGCCGGACCGTGGTACGCACTGCATAGTTTTGAGGTACTCAAATCATTGATAGCAACACGAAATAACGGCTTTTCCGTACCATTTGAAAATCTTATAAGCTTTAAAAATTCTTTTTACTATATTGGAAAGACGATAACTGGCATGTCTTGGCCGCTCGCACTATTTGCATGTGCTGGTTTTTTACGATTGCTTTACAAACGAACAAGACAAGACTGGTTTTTAATCGTATGGTGCGTTGTGCCATATCTTGTTATGACATTTCTTCTTTATTCAAAAGAGAATAGATATTTTTTACCAATTTTTCCAGCGCTTGCGATCGCATCTGCAGTATGTATCGCATATCTCCCTAAAATATTTCGCATACCGGGATGGTTCGCGATAATTATATTAGTATGTTTTTTTTGGGTTGACATATCATGGCATACGCGATTACTTCCACATACGTGGTATCTAAAATCTGGCTTAGCACTGACATACGGTTACTACGAACCAACTCCACAGGGACCGGGATATGGATTTAGCTATCCAACAAAGTATCAGATGAACATACAGGATATTATTAAGACATTGGCAGATGATATACTTAAGCAAAAACGAAAAGGCACCATACAAATCGCCGTAGTGCCAAATAGCATTTTTCTTACCGCGCAACAGATTCAATATTATGGGAAGCTCAATGGAATAGATAATCCACGAAAGCCATTCAGGTTAGAATACGCATTGAGCAGCCGTATACGGGGTCCAGAGTGGCGAAAAGATATATTAAAAGCAGATTATCTGATCACAAAAACAGGAGATCAGGGACCACTCATTTGGGGACCGTCTCTTCCTGATATTTATAGCGAAGAATCAAATAAAAAAAGTGATATTTTTTCACAATTTGAACTTATTCGCACCTACCCCTTATACGGTATTGAGAATAAACCACAAGAAGCGCGATTATACAGACACAAATGAAAAAAAGAAGAAAGCCTCTATTTACAATGATCCCCAGTACCCCTTGACAAAATATTACTTATATGTCATACTTTTCGTAATGCGTTCATTTTAAGAAAGGAAAAAATAGTGAATAGTCAGAATGACGGACAACCTGCTGATGGAGGAGATACCTTGACCATGGAAAGAAGAGGGGATTCACAAAAAATATTTTGGGGTGAGACAAAAGAGAAAGAAAAAAAACAGAGGAACAGAGAGCATGATCTCACTCTCTTTTTTGTATTACTTTTAGCGCTTGTCTCTATCCAGCAAATATCTGTAGGAGGACCAACCTATACCATTTTATTCGCGATGCTCTTCGTCTCCCCGTATCTTATCTTCTACTCTTTCTTCAAACTAACTGATATTAACGGAGACCCCGTAAGACCTCTCAGATCTAATGCAATAATCGGACCAGCGATTATCTCACTCACAATCGCATCCTGCATCTTTAGCGCGCCAATGGAAGGCAAAATATGGATTGTAGGAAACAGAACCACTGGACCAGAGGGAACGATATTCGCCTTCCCACTCTTTACCAATGTCAAGTCAATTCGGCGATATCAAGAGATCGTCATGAATGTCCGAGGGGAAACCCTAGACAACGTAGTAGTAAGTTCTCAAATCAGTACGGTAGTCACTTGTTGTGAGAGAGACATCGACGTCGTTGGTATCTATGGAAAATTGAGGGTAGATCCGAACGTTGCAATCAAAAACTATCTGACCTCAATGTTCAACGAATCATTTGAGCGATCCAGCAAACTCGTCAAGGAATCTGACATAAATCTGTCATACAGAGCGATGGCGAAAGATATCACAAGGAAATCAATCAGGGAACAGTTCGCTCTCACATGGGACGGACGGTTCACTGTATTGGATTCAGACTAACCAGAGAAAGGAGAACAGCTATCATGGCAGCTCGATGCACCTACTGTGGTGAGCAACACAGATCCTACGAATGCAAGAACTACCCTGTAGGAGAGGACACCACCAACAAGGGTGGTGCCGAAACAAAGCACGGCTCGTAAAAGCTCACACCAATGCAGAAGCAAAAAATGCTTCTGTTTTTATTTTAGACGGTTCTTTTTTTAAGCGGATGAAAAGTTCTATGCGTCTTCTCAGCATATTTATCTGAAGCATGTACATACCGTGTTGTTGTATCAAGAGACTCATGTCCAAGAAGTATTTGTATTGCCGCCGGATTCGCCCCGGACTCCGCCAAATAGGTTGCAAAGCCGTGCCTGAGGGAGTGGGCGGATGTTGGAATATTGATACCAAGAATTTCGCGATATTTTTTTATTTTTTCCTGAAGATAATTTGTGGATATATGCCCCTCATTGGCACATGATCTGCTACCTCTATAGGGAATAAACAAATAGGGGACACTGTCCTTACGAGATGCTAAATATTCTCTAAGATATTGAATCGCGCGTGGTGTGAGATATGCAAATCGCTCCTTTTTCCCTTTTCCCATAACAAAAATTCGTCCCTGCGAGTCTATTTGATCTTTCTTGAGACTTACAAGTTCTGAAATACGCAATCCAGTTGAAAAAAGTACTTCTAGTATAACTCTATTTCTCATTGCCACTTGTTTGTTTTTTTCAAATGTACTCGGAAATTCAATGAGACGAACAAGTTCATCAAGCTCTGCGAGCCGTGGAACTTTTTTTTCTGTTTTTATAAGTTTTATATTTTCTGGTAAAATTGGAGTTTTAAAATCCATTTCAATGAGATATTTCAGATATCCACGCAATGAACAAAAAAATCTATTTTTTGAAAATGAGCTCAAGTCATTTTTCTTTTTCTTACCAATAGCAGTTTTTCTATCACGTGAATTTAAATATGCTTTGTACTGCTCAATAGTTTGTTTTGTAATAGAAGAAAAATCTTTAATATGTGCGTCTTCAATGAGAAAAATTTCAAAAACACGAAGATCTCGTTCGTAATTATAAATAGTCTCATTTGAATAATTGTTTACCTGCAAATGAAGAATGAAATCGTCAAACAGAGGAAGCATAAAGTTCTTTATACAAATAACTGAGCGTTTGAGTTATTATACTCAGTTAATTATACCATACAAGAACACAAGAAACTGTGGATAATAAAAAAAACGCGAATATGTTCTTTATTCGCGCTGTAGTGAATATAGATGACCCAGAGGTCATTACAGTGTCATCAACACCTAGTGTCACCAACACCACTGGCGTTTAGTCCGATCTTTATTTTTTTCACGAGGTCGTACGCCCATTTGAGCGTCTCGATCCGATCGTCAAGGATATCGGCATGCCTCTTATGTTCTACGGTTGTTTGGGGATCAATGACATTCCGTAGATCTTCTGCCTCTTTTCTTTTCTTCTTTATTTCTGAAAGAACATCTTCTTTGAACACGGCCATGATCTTTTCCCCTCTCTTTCTCTTGTATCGCACAATGTTTTATTTTGTGCTTTCTTTTGAAGAACCATTCTGTGGCCCAAATATGGGTCCAGGAATTGAGCGAATTGGACGATGGCGCCCCTTTTTGAACAATCCCTCTTTTTTCCATGTGAAAACGTGTGACTTCAGAGCAAGATAGCCATTCACCTCGGCGCTTGCGCTCAAGGATTCCATGGCGATAATCTCATTTTTTGTCAGCTCGTTTACCACTCGGAGTACCTGGACTGGATGCGGGATACCAAAGAACTTTTGAGGCTCTGGAAAGTAGAAGTGTGCAACGAAAATAAATCGTATGCGCTCTTCTCCCTTCCATGTCATACATTCAAATTCTGCGGACTCTTCAAAGGGAATCCTTTCTTTGATGAGAAGTTCTCTCAATTCTTGAATCGCGCCACTATCAGAATTTTTGCTGAAATCGGGCGGCTCAAAATTAAGGAAGTCTCCCCGTGTCCACTCGTCTCCCCCTCGTTCAACAAAACTCAAGTGACCCGGAAGAAGTATCCACCCCTTATGTCCGGTCTTGTTTTCAAGCGCACGCATTTTTCTGATAGCTTTCCGAGTAAGAAAACCTTTTACCTCAAAATAACGCGCGCCAAACCCCATTCCGGGAAGCTTTACCTCCCGTTCGGTAGTGAAATCAACCTCATACATGAACGTTCCATCAAGATCCGCACATTCTTCACGGACATGAGGAGTGAACGCTACCGGAGGCACCATTTGTTCTGTGAAAATCTTTGCCAGACGGACCTCACCATACGAATGATAGGTGTGTCCATCGTATTCATAATCATTTGATGGGCCACTGTAGAGCCTCCTCTTTGGTATTCTTTTGCGCGTCTTCTGATTTCCCTTGTTTTGCACCTTTGCTCCTCTCATTTCTAGTAAACTACCTATCAATGAACGATCAAAATTACCTTATCCTAAAATAAAAAAATAATCAAGGGCGGGAGTAAAAAGCCCAGTACCCTTTAATAATATGCGACGCACAAACACGTCGCTTGTTCTTACATTGATACTACCTTTTTTCTTGACTCTATTTTTTCCCCTGTGAGCTCTGAAAGAATTTTTTGTATTTCTTTTGCAAGTCGTTCATGAGAGATATGTTTATCAAGTGTAAGCTCTATCGCAGCGGCAAGTATGGACGATTTATTCTTTAAATATTCCACAAAATAATGTGTATTACCCTCCCCTCTTCCTTTACCATATGACCCAAACATTTTATGAATATCTTCTGCATCAAATTCTCCTATAAGATGTGGGCTTTTTTCTGACCGAAGAAGTAAATTTTGAAGCTTCTTGATAAATTTTTGATACATAGAAGAATCTTCTTTGGTGTCATCAGACATTTCTGATAGGGATATGGGCTCGTGAGTTTTCATATTCTGAAAATGACCGGATTCTTTTGTACGCTCATAAATACCAGGCAATATTTTCTGAACAAATTGTTCAGTTTTTTTCTCACCGTTTTTTACAGGTTTTTCGGAATACTCTTCGTATATTTCAATAGCCATATTAAAAATATTATGGTAAATATTTCAATGGATCAGCTGGAATTCCGTTTACACGAACTTCAAAATGAAGATGCGGGCCGGTAGTCAATGGGCCAGCCCCTACAGTCCCTGGCGCACCGCCTGAAAGCGCGATCGCCTGTCCTTTTTTTACGTAGGTATCTTGCGCGACAAGTATGACATTTACATGACCATACACCGTGGCAAGCCCACTATCATGAAGAATCATAATATAGCTATATCCCTTTGCTCCTCCATTTTTTGTACGCGCCACATATCCCGCCTCTGCAGCCTTTACGGATGTCCCCTGATACGCACGAATATCTATAGCCGGATGCTCATATACATACCGATATGGATATGAGGGATCATGAAAATAGGCGGCAATGCCCCGTGTTGGCTCCACCGGCCATGATAGACTTACCTTCCCATTGGTACTTAATAGCTTCAGCCGTTCACGAACCGTCCGTTCAAGATACACGATATCATTATCAATTTGTTGCTGTTCTTTTCGTGCTTCAGAGAGAAGTTGCTGAAATTTTTCTGAAGAAAGTATAGACTGCGCGATAAGATGTCCCTTGACAGATTTTTTTTCTTCAAGTTCATCTTTTTTCGCAAGAAGTTGAACTTTCAGCACACTCTGTCGTTTTTTATTTTCCTCAAGCGCACTTTTTTGGCTTGAAAGCTGTTCTTTTAGTTGTTTGATACGAATAAGCGAGTGATACAATTCCGTATGAGCATATTCAAGATATTGAATTTTATTAAAAAAATCACTAAAATTTTCGCTGGAAAAAAAGAGCTCAATCTCATCTCGTTGATTTTCTTGATAAACCAATCGCAAAAATTCTCCAATCTTTTCTTTCTGTACCGATGACTCACTATCACGCTGGTTTATCTCAAGTTCCGCCTCTTCTACCTCAAGGTCAAGTTGATCAATTTCTTCCTGTGTCGCCTCAATTTCAAGGGTTATTTCAGAGACGGAATCATCAATAGACGCAATTTCATTTTCCAAATTTGCCGCCTCTCTTTGTCGCATCTTTATATTTTTTTGATATACCTCAATACGTTTTCTAAGACTTGAAATTGTTGTTTTTTTCTGTTGAATTTGTTGGTTTATCTCAAGAACCGTCGGCCCATTTACTGGAGAAGAGACCTCTCCACCAACTCCTTGAGAATACACGCATATTGGAAAAAAAATAACTACAGCAGATAAAAAAAAGAATAGGAAAAAACTTTTTCTATGCCAGATTTTTCTTATGTACAGCATGGGGATTATATATCATTATTCGTGAATCGTTTTTTGCGCGATACGTATTCGCTGAAGTGTTTTTTCTTTTCCCAAAAGAGTGGCAACGTCAAATGGCCCCTGACTCGCTCGTAATCCTGTGAGTGATACCCTGAGTGGCCAAAGGACCATACCGTTTGTAAGACTTTTTTTCGTAATCATTTCTTTCAATGCGCGCTCAATATTTTCTGGTGTAAAATCAGATTCAGAAATATCTAAAAGCGTATCATACGCATACATAAGTGCTCGGTGAGTTTCTGCACGTGAGCTTTCTTTCCATAGTAACATCTCTTCGTCGCATGAAAGTTCTTTGGCAAAAAAATAGCCAGTCAGGTGAACGATATCTCTTAGCGTTTTCATGCGATCTTTCTCTCCTTCAATGATTTTTTCAAGCGTTTTGCGCGACAGTTTTTCTCCCGTTGAGAGAATAATATACGTATCACCGCTCCCCTGCTCTCCAATATACCCCGCCTCACTAAGATACGGAATACACATGTTAGTAAGCTGTTCTATATCTTTCTTTCGTATATACATCCCATTGAGCCACTGTAATTTTTGTAGATCAAAAACCGCACCTCCTTTATGCACATCTTTCATATCAAATAAATCCTGCATCTCTTGGAGCGTAAATATCTCTCTATCCCCTCCCGGATTCCACCCAAGTAATCCTAAGAAATTGACGAGTGCCTCTGGCAGGTATCCAAGTGTCCGATACTCAAGAAGGGATACCTCGTTTTCTCGTTTGCTTAATTTTGTCTTATCGGCATTCAATATCATAGGCAGATGCGCAAATTGAGGAGGAGAAAAACCAAGTGCATTACAGATAAGAATTTGTTTTGGCGTATTTGAAATATGATCATCCCCGCGAATGACATGAGAAATCTGCATACAAAAATCGTCTACAACAACCGCAAAATTATAGAGTGCCGTCATAGTATCTTTTGCAATAACAAAATCGCCTATAAGACGTGTATCAAACAGGAGAGTCCCTCTAATCATATCTATCACTTCAACCTTTTGGACTCCATCGTCGATAGCGAACCGAAGGACGGATTCTTTTCCCTCACGTATGCGTGCCACACGTTCTTCTCTGGAAAGTTTTCTACAAATCCCGCCATAACGAGGAGGTTGTTTCGCAAGTATCTGATTTTCTCGCTCACGTTCAAGCTCTTCTTTTGTACAAAAACAATGATATACGACATTTTTTTCTAAGAGTTCTTCCAAATATGCACGATATACATCACCACGTTCACTTTGACGATATGGCCCATACTTTCCACTCATATCAGGTCCCTCATCATAATGAATTCCCAGCCAATGGAGCGCCTCAAGAATAATATTCTCATATTCTTTTTTTGAACGCTCCTTGTCTGTATCTTCTATGCGCAGAACAAACACTCCATTATTTTTCCGAGCAAAAAGAATATTGAACAACGCGGTACGAGCATTTCCAAGATGAAAAAATCCAGTTGGTGAGGGTGCCATTCGGACACGAACCATATCAAGTAGGGCTATTTTTTAATACGTTTGTTGACCCCCAGATGGCAAAGATCCATCTACTGGAGCTGCCGAAGGATTATAATCAGAATAATTTTTTGGCGCAGACGACGGAATATAGACACCTCCCTCATCAGGAAATAAGGTTTCTGGTTTTTTTACATTTTCTTCCGATCTAAATTTTGCAAAAAAGTTTGTTAAAATTCGAGTATTCTTATCCATCTCAATCGTAGCGGGAGCGAATACATATACCGCTCCTTTTGTTAAAGAAACCTCAAAATCCTCTCGTGCTTGCGCGGGAAGAAGCACATAAAAACCCGCAAGAATATTTACCACCATGACAATACCTCCTAATACTGACCATGTCAAAATACTTTTTCGTTCTCCTTTAATAAGTACAAATTCTGTCGTTCGTTCTACGGTATGAAGATCTTCATACCGTAAATACTCGTACACTGCAAAAAAGGGAAGAGCCAAGAAAATAAATACTATAAAAAAGAGAGGAGAGACAAGCCAACCAAAGGGAAGCGCGGTAGCGAGATACACGAGAAAAAAAGTAAGAGTAAGGAGCAATAAAGCTGTTGCATACCGACCAGCTACCTTAAAAAACATACCATGCATAAGATATCTACTCTTTGCAAGCGCCCCAATACCACGATCTCCATCAATAATGACCGCATAAATAGAGAAATAATACCACAGAGAAAAAAGAAGAGGCAAAATTATTGCGATCGCCGTTCCCCATTGAAATGCAGTTGTATAAAGCATAAGCAAGGCGCGATATGAGGGCATATCAACAGGAAATTGTCCTTGAGAAAAAATGACAGGAATAATAATAAAAAACGACGTTCCTGCAATAGCAAACGCATAAAGTAACCCAACAAGAAATAAAGACTTGTATACTTTTCCGGCACGTATAAATGCCTCCTGCAGAGAAAGTTGTTCACCGTTTCGATACCATGCGGCAACAAGATGAACAAAAGTAGAAAATATAAAACAATAAAAGAAGCTTACCCCCACAGTAATTCCTATAGACAAAAGCTCAAGAAATGCCTTCCCGAGCGCAGGCGCATTTTGGCTGAGAAATCCAATAAATGAAGAGAGGCTCACATTCACTAAATAACCAAGAGCCATCATTCCGGTAAGCTGGATGATTTTTTGAAACTGGGCCTTATATATCCCAAAACTTCTACCAATCAGGGAGTCAGTTCCGGGAAGATTTGCAATGGGCACTATGCCGCTTGGTATCGCCTCCATATATGTGTGTATTATTCAATAATTATGTAAAATATAAGGGATATTGGGTACTATTGACAAAAAAGGAGAAATGTGTTAATATGGCTTCACGGTCTTTGACAATTAATTATGAAAGGAAGAGAGAAGATGAGTATTCAGCATGTCATCCACGGTGTAGATGTAGAACGTTTCGTAGCGCACATACGGAAAGGAGCAGATCTCCTTAAGGAGGTGTCCTCAAATGATGAGGTTGAAAATATCATTAGGGAGGCGACGATCCTTTTATTCCGTCAATCCCTTTTGGGAGACAAAACCTCTTATGACGCCTTGTATCTTTTGGATGAGGAGAAATACGAAAGGGTTCAATCTATTCTCCGAGAATACGACAAAGCTCTCAATATATTTGAAAAAACTGTCCCGGATCTTGCAGGAAGTATTCCCGCAGAGGTAACGCAATTCAGCGTTCGACGGCTCTTCTTCGCGCTCATGGGAATTAACCACGAGGAAGATGCATTTTCGTTGATAGAACACATGTGGCAATGGTTCCGGTGGCAACAACCACAAAATAAGATTCCTGCCAGCGCATTTAACGCTGTGTTTTCTACACTCATGGCGTCAGAGAATCGTGATGATGCCCTCGGGCTTCTGAAAGATTCACAAGACTATATTGATTGGAGTGATTCCGATCAACAGAAAACAAGTATTGAGGCGGCGATGGATATCTTTCATGTCTTCCTGTCAATGGGAAAGTATGCTCTCGCGAAGAGAATCATAACAGCAATGAGACCGCTCATTGATTATCAGGACTTTCTAAGTCAGTTAGAGACTATTGCAGAGGAAAACTCAGAAAAAAAGCAGAAAGAAGTCCAAGAGAATCAACAGGATCAGAATGTTGAAGAGATCCAAAAGGTCTCTGATCTTTCTGACATACAAGATACTCCGACCCAAGATATTCCAATCGAAACCAAAAAAGAACAGCGCAAGACAGATAAGAAGGCTACTCCGCGTACACACGTAAATGTCGCTTCCATGGTGGCTGGAATAACGGTCACCGAGGAAAATGTAAACAACCCGATGCTCTTAGCACTATTCAAGGCGTACGGTGCGCCTCTTAATCTTCCAACCCCAGCCCGCAAAGAGAGCCAAAAAATTGGATCTGTTCCATCAGGGAATGATTACCCTTGGGACTTCCAGCTTCCGGCTTTCAACTCGGAAAATGCTCCGATGATGACCCTCTTTTCTTTGAGTGAGACGCTCAATGAGATACTTACTACGCTCGTAGAGCATGATGGCGTACGGTGTCTTAGGGACATACCGCTCACAGTAGAGGAGTTTCAGAAAAAATTTCCGCGCTATTCTGACGATCGGTTTGTGAAACAAATCACACCGATTGTCATTAAGGTAAAGCGGACGCTCCAAAATATTGGAATACACCAAGAACCAATAAATTTTGAAAGAAAGCAGGCCTCTTTTTTTCAACAAAAGAGGGAGAAAAAAAGCCTGTAGACAATCCTGACCCAAGCACTTCGCCGTAGGTAAAACACTTGCGGCTTTTTTATTTTCAAAAAACAAACGATATATTCATTTTTGCGCCCAGAAGGAATCGAACCTTCAACCACCAGCTTAAAAGGCTGTTGCTCTGCCGATTGAGCTATGGGCGCGCCTGTGTATCAATTCCACTATTTTACATGATAATCAAAAAATATCAAGTATTTCATCCACTCTGTCTTCCTTGTTAATTCTATTATATCAGGTACAATGAAAAAACCAAAATAAAAGACAAAAAAAACAAATTATTATGTCAAACGAGCTTATAGATCGTATTCCTCCACACAATCTTGATGCGGAACAATCTCTTCTGGGAGCTATTCTTATAGATAAGGAGGCGATCACAAAAATAGGAGATGTTACTCATGGGTCGGATTTTTATAAAGATGCTCATCGTCATATCTTTGAGGTCATGTCTGAACTCTATGAAAAACACGACCCTATTGATATTTTGAGCATGACAAACAGACTTGAGGAAAAAAAACAACTGGAGCAGATAGGGGGAAGGAGCTATCTCATGGAACTTTCAAATGCAGTCCCTACATCAAGCAATGTCAAACACTACGCTGGTATTATTCAAAAAAAGGCGATGCTTCGTAGACTTCAGACAGCGGCGAGTGAGATCACACAACTTTCTTATCAAACAGAAGATGACGTACAAGAGGTATTAGATAAAGCTGAACAACGAATTTTTGCAGTTTCTCAACGTCTTTTGAAACGTGTCTTTATCCCACTAAAAAATATCCTTACCGAGGCTTTTGAACGTATCGAAGAGCTCCACCGTGAACATGGGAAAATGCGTGGCACGCCAACTGGATTTGCCGATCTTGATAATATCTTAGCTGGATTTCAAAAATCAGATCTTATCATCATTGCGGCACGACCAAGTGTAGGAAAAACAAGTCTTGCATTGGATATTGCGCGACAAATGGCGATACATTCCAAGGCGAGCGTTGGCATATTCAGCTTGGAAATGTCAAAAGAACAACTTGTAGATCGTATGATCTGCGCGGAAGCGGGTATAGACTTATGGAAAATGCGTACCGGAAAATTATCAGATAAGCCGGACTCTGATGATTTTGTCAAGATTGGCCACTCGCTCAATACACTTTCAGAGGCAAAAATTTTTATTGACGATACCGCGTCGGCAAATATTCTTGAGATAAAAACAAAGGCGCGGAGACTCCAAAGCGAGCATGGCCTTGATGTTATTATTTTGGATTATCTCCAACTTATGGAGAGTATGTCTAAAAATGACGGCAGAGTACAGGAAGTTGCAGAAATTACCCGTGGTCTCAAAGCAATAGCCCGTGAACTTAATATCCCTGTAGTTGCGCTTTCTCAGCTTTCCCGACAGGTTGAGTTAAGTAAGCCGGCAATTCCAAAACTCGCGCATCTTCGTGAAAGTGGCAGTATTGAACAAGACGCCGACGTAGTGCTCTTTATTTATCGAAAGGCGGCAGATAGAAATTATCGTATTGAAGATTTAAGTGATGATGAAAAAAATACCGCTGAAATTTTTGTAGCAAAACATAGAAATGGCCCAACCGGTACCGTACGACTTTTTTGGAATGAAAAACGAGCAAGCTTCCAAAATTTAGAACAAAAACGAGATTCTTTTGCTCTTTTTGAAACTCCTTTTTAACTCTCCTTCTCCTCTTACAGTATGTCGTATCCATCCCCTATTCAAGCATTAGTTGATCAGTTTACAAAATTTCCAGGCATCGGAGAAAAATCGGCTCAACGATTTGTTTTTTTTCTATTGCGCCAACATCAACAAGACCTTTTACGTCTTGCAAAATTTATTATGAATCTTCGGGATTCTATCTTAACGTGTACTGTTTGCTATAACTACAGTGACCGTACAACGTGCTCACTCTGTGCGAATCCTTCCAGGGAAAAAAGTGTACTTTGTATTGTAGCATTCAGCCATGAGGTAGAGGCTATTGAAAAGACCGGCGATTTTCGTGGTTTATATCATGTACTCGGGGGGAATATAAATATTTTGGAGGGAATGACACCAGATAAACTAAATATTAAAGAGCTTATTGAGCGGCTCAAGCATCCTGATCAAAAAATAAAAGAGATTATTCTTGCGTTTAATCCTGATTTGGAAGGTGAGAGCACAACACTCTACCTTTCTAAACTCTTAAAATCATACCAAGTGCGTGTAACACGGCTTGCGCGAGGTTTGCCTCGTGGCGCAGATATCGAATATGCGGACGAGGTAACGCTTGGAGACGCGATGAAATTACGGCGAGAGGTGTAATATATTCTTCACACCAAATAAAAAATCGCGGATATAATTCCCGCGATTTTGTATTTATGCAATTTTTAAAATTTTCACCTTTGTAAAGTGCTGACGATGTCCCTTTTTTCTGCGATATCTGACCTTCCGTTTATATTTAATGACGGTTATTTTCTTTCCCTTACCCTGCTCAATAATAGTCGTAATAACCTGTATACCCTTTAATACCGGAGCGCCTATCTGTACTTGCTCTCCTGTTTCATCAAAAAGAAGCAAGACATCATCAAACGTCACACTATCATTTTCACTACCCTCTAATTTTTCTACGGTAAGAATATCCCCTTCTTTGACAATATATTGCTTTCCGCCTGTTCGTATTACTGCAAACATACCAATTACTATACCAAAAAGTAAGATGTCATGAGTATATCATATCCTTAAAAACTGTCAAATATCACGATATCTTCTTTTTCTCTTGTCGCATGAGTATGTAAACAAGTACTACCATGCCAATAAAAACACTCATAAGTGCGTAAATTTTTTGTGAGCTTTGCAAAAAAAGCGCGAGTCCTCCACAAAAAACAGAAATTCCATAGAGAAGAAATACCGTCTGACGCTGTGAAAATCCAGCATCAAGAAGACGAAAATGAATATGTTTTTTATCTCCCAGAAATGGGGAACGTCTTTCAATAACTATCCTCCTATACACGACCCATATACCATCAAGAACGGGAATACCAAGAATAAGCAAAGTAGTAGCTACTTTTGCGCCCGAGATAATAGCGAGTACGCCCAGAAGGAATCCAGCGAGCGTACTTCCCGCCTCTCCCAAGAATATCTTTGCCGGATGAAAATTCCATATCAAAAATCCAAAAAAACTGCCAGCGACAAAAATTGCAAGTATTGCCGTAGGAATATTAATAAAGAAAAACAAACTTAACAATGCGATGATCCATGCGTTTATGACCGTCATACCAGATACAAGCCCGTCAAGCCCGTCAAGAAATTTTGTGGTATAGATAATCAAGAGAAGCCATATAAACGTAAGAAGGTCAGACCACGGTGAGATATATTTTGGCTCTCCGTTTACAAAAAACAACAACCATTTTGGTTCGTTGAGAAAAATATATCCACCAAATGGGTTAGTCAGTTTCTCAACCCCAATTCCTGATGCAATCACTGTACATATAGCTAACACCGGCCATATAATCTGCTGATACGGTTTTAGGTTGTATACATCATCAAAAAATCCTCCAATAACTAAAAAAAATCCCGCTATAAGGATACCAAAAATATGTTTTTGCAGTACATACGTATCGGTCAGTGCCGGCCAACTGTAAGGAGCAAAAAAAATATACCCCACAATAAGCAGAGCGAGGGCGATATACACACCAACACCACCAAGAAGCGGAATAGGATGTGTATGAATTTTCCGAGCTATTATCGGCTTATCTGTAATATCGTGTACACGCGCGAAGCTACGTACGCCCCACGTTATGAGCCAAGAAAGAGTACAGGCACAGATGAATAGAAAAAGATACGTCATATTTTTACCGCTCGTGAACCACGCGGCGTATCTTCAATCATATATCCTTTTTCTTCAATACGTGTCCGAAGATCATCGGCATGTTTCCATTTTTTTTCTCTGCGCGCTTTTTCACGCTCCTCTACGAGCAACTGTATTTCTTTTGAAATATCTGGTGCGGTTACTTCCTTAATTCCAAGTCCAAAAACACGATCACTGGTGCATAGTGCCTGAAAAAAATCCCGATAATCTGCGGGAGTAAAATCACTTTCTTCTTTGTATACTGTTTTTATAAAGTCAAAGAGCGCGGCAAGCGCTTGCGGACTGTTTATATCATCACACAGCGCCGCCTGTATGTCTGCTTTGAATTTATCAACGATCTGCTCGGCTCGCGCGCATGAGGGCTCATCTGTCGCATGAATTGCCATCTCTTTAATATGCAAACTTGCGCTGTATATATGACGTAATCCCTGCTGTGCGCTTAGAAGCGCCTCCCATGTAAAATTGAGCTGTTGACGATAATGCGTCTGAAGACAAAAGAAGCGATAGGAAAGCACATCATATCCCTTACTTTTAAAAAATTCTAACGTTATAAAGTTACCCTCTGATTTTGCCATCTTACTATTATCAATCACCAAAAACTCACCATGCATCCAATACTGTACCATTTTTTTCCCCTCCCCCGCCTCACTTTGCGCTATCTCATTTGTATGATGAATTTGGATATGATCAATACCGCCAGTATGAATATCAAATGGCTGACCGAGGTAATACGTAGACATTGCGGAACACTCAATGTGCCATCCGGGATACCCAATACCCCATGGAGATTCCCATTTCATGTCTTGATCTTGAAACTTTGACCTTGTAAACCATAAGACAAAGTCATGAGAATTTCGTTTGTTAGGGTCCCTCTCCACGCGTGCCTCTTGTTCTGCTGATATATCCAACCCTGAAAGTTTCCCATAGTCAGAAAGTTTTGAGGTATCAAAATAAACATTTCCTCCCGCAAAATATGCAAATCCTTTTTTTTCTAATTTTTCAATGAGCGCAATTTGCTGTGGAATATGATCTGTCGCCTTACACCAAACTGATGGATCACTGATATTAAGATCTCTCATATTATCACGAAACGCTTCTGTATAAAATTCTGCTATTTCCCAAACGGTCTTCCCCTCACGCTTCGCACCAAGAAGCATTTTATCTTCACCAGTATCAACATCCCCAGTAAGATGACCAACGTCCGTAATATTCATAACATGTCGCACCTCATATCCCATATATATCAAAACCCGCTTGAGGATATCTGAAAAAATATATGTGCGCAGATTACCTATATGAACGTAGTTATACACCGTAGGACCGCAAGAATACATGCCAACTTCATTCTCACTGATTGGCCTGAATACTTCCTTTTTTCTTGTGAGAGTATTATAAATCTTTAGCATATTTTTATTTGAATTTTAGACGCATATCCCTATCCTTTTTTACATTCTTTGAGTGGTGGTCCCTGTATAATAATTGATTGGTCGGATTGAATAGTACTCTTTATGGCCGTATCAGTCGCGGAGGCACTTATTTTTGAGAGAAGTGAAATTGGTTTACGCGCAGAACACTCATCTACACGCTTAAGATCATCTTCTGTCGGGGTAACCTGTAGATCAAACGATAGCGAGACTTTTTGTACCGAAACTGGCAAGCGATTGAGCGTCCAAAGGATCTGTCGCGTCTGTTGATCAAAATGAATCTCTCCCGCAGTGATTGACTCATTACCAAGCCACGTGACTGCAGATGGTACACGTGCAGAAATTTTGAGATCTTCTAACTCATGAAGAGAGTTTGAAATAGTCCATGAGATATGATATGTTTTTTGTTTTCCAGCGATAAGTTCATTGTCTGCTATCACAGGATCAAGAGAGAGGGTAAAATCAGAATTTACTGGACTTTTAATAATATTACTACTCACAATAACCTGTGCATCTTTTTTTTGATCTTTTTCTGCGGGATCGTGTTTTGTACCGCTTACCATTGCACCCGCCTCAAGAATGCCATCAGAGGTTTCATTTTTTTTCGGTGTATAGAATTGAAAGTCTAAATTTATTTTTTCTCCAGGATTTAAGAGTGAAAACTCTGGAATATCACTGGCCGTCCACTCGAGCGTAGCATCATGAATCTCTTTACTTGACCCACTTATCAAACCAGATCTCCACGCTCCTACCGTACTTCCTGCCGCAAGATTTTTAAATTGTATCTGTATGCGTGCGTCTTTTATGGGAATAGTTCCCACATGTTCAAGAATGACACTATAATCAAGCGCCTTACCAAGAGTGATTGGCATATCACTTGATGAATTATTCAATACAAGCTTAATAGATACATCATCTTTAGCCAGCTGGACTCCCCCATCTACCTTTGTCTGAAAGAGCGCGAGATCTGATGATGTCTTAGTTCCTCCGTTTGGTGATTCAAGCGAAACACGTATACCTATAGTACCCTTTGTTCCTTCCTGATAGACACCTGAAATTTTCAGTACACCACTATGCGACTCTTGATCCATATTTTTTACAAGAGTCTCTAATGTCCAACTATTTACTCCTCCGTCTGGTTTTGGAGTTACCTCGCGAACAAGAAAACTTGATGGAAGATCAATATGAAGAAGTGTTGCAGATCCCCCGCCAATACCCTGTATATCAGTATAGGAGGCCGTATATGCTATCTGATCGCCTACTGTAGCCTCTGAAGGGCCATCAAATACGATCGGCTGTGATGAAATATGCAATTTCCAAGATTTTTTTACAACGAATTGAGTATTCATGAGATTTGGACGATAATACAATGTTGCAAAAAATTGTTTTTCTTCATCTTTTCTACCCATGACTGATCCATCAATCGTGAGTGTTCTCCTCTCTCCCTCTTTCATGGTTTCTATTTCCCAATAATTTTTTTGTGTATTTTTTGGAGGTAATGAGGTATTTTTTAAAGAAAATCCAGTCGGATACTCAATCATAAGTACGATATCTGTTATTGGATTTTTTTCAGTATTTTCGTACGTAATAACATAACGCACATCAGAACCTGCAGCTACAGCACTATCTTCTTTATCTACGCTCATACGCACCTCATCTGAAATCATCTTTTTGCCATACGGATTAAAAATAGTGTATCCAAGCCATGCCATACCGGCTGCTGCGCAAAAAAACAATACTATTCCGCTAAGAATAATTTTTTTTACGTTACTTCTTGGCCGAATAATTTCAGAGGGTTCTTCTTCTCCTCCTCCTTCATCATCTTCTTCTTGTGCAAGAAATGTCTTGATTTCTTCTGCCGAACCGTTTCCCTCTACGATTCCATCAAGCTTTTTTTTGAGTTCGCTGATTGAATTTGACTTCATACTATCTTAACGTTATTTAAGCAAGGTAAAACCAAACACATGATCTTCATGCAACTCTTTTGTCTCCCAATGAAATCCAAAACTGGTAGTATTCATATCTTTTGGATACACCCATTCAAGCGCCCATGGAGAGGCAACAGCCCCGTCAAACGTATATACTTGAATGCGAGATCCAGATTGACGCTGAAGAAGCAGTGAATAGCCATCACGCCTAATATCTTGTACAGTAAACGGTAGCTGATAGGTAAGTTCTATCACCCGAGACTCTCCAACATCTGTTGCAATCCATCCCGTGATAACGGTTTTTCCAAGCTCGGTATGTGTTGCAATCTTTTTTGCAATATCATTTTTTTCGTCACGTTCAATTGATTTTAAATCATTGTCTAAGTGATATTCCATAGGAGGATCTTTGAAAAGTGAAGGGTCCATCTCTTGAAATCCTGATGTAGAAAGTACGGTACACCCATACGGCACATATACTCTTATATAATTAATATTGGAAACACCTGTAAAAGGATTTGCTCTATCTCCATGATGGCTTCGCTCTATACGAAGATGCACAATAAGTGTGCCGTCATTCTGAATCGTCAAGGTATGAGCAACCGATTCTTCAATAACTCCATCTGACTTTCCCGCGCCTACATTTGTATCCACGATCATAAGATAGTCGCCACTCGTAGCGCGAAGTTCTCCAGTTGCGCCAAATCGCTGAAATAATTCCTGATCAGGTGAAGATCTCATATACATCTGAATATCCCGCGTGCGTATCGCATCACTTAAAATCTGAACAAGGGGCATCATATCACTTTGTGCCTCTTTCTGTAACTGACTGATCATTTTAGGAACAAGGTCTGAAATGAATTTTTTTGGAGTATTTTTTTGTCTATCAAAGTCAATCTCAACCGCCTTTTGAGTCTCTTCTAAGAAATTCTCTGATGTAATTGTTTTTCCATATTCTTGTAACACAATAGGTCCAGTAAGTGTTAGCAACTTTTCTGCAACGTTTGCATTGATCGCAATGACTCCGTCAACGGTAGGACCTCCAGATTTTTCATAAAACCACATAAGTTTTTTTGCCGACGTAGGAAAATCTGGGAACCAGTTTGCATCTTGAAACTGCCATAGCTGATTCACCATATGAAGTGGCTCTGGAGATGTGACCGTCTCACGAAGCGATCCTTGGAGATCGTACGATCCGCCACTTGGAATTTCAATATGTTTGATCTTCCCATTTGCAATGTCAACAAGCGCGTATGAGCCAATGAATCCTCCTGTAGCTCTAAGCTCGGTATTGTTTTGAAAAACAACTAAATATCTCCGAAGCTGGTTTTTTGCTAATACGCGAATAATGCCGTCACCAAGGTCGGTGATATCTTTCATATTAACGGATATTGCATGTAAGAGATCCCGCATGTGAGAAAATTTCTGACGATGCTCTATGGGAATATTTTCTTCACGTATTGACAAGAGACGCGCATCCGCATGAGAAAGAAACGGTGTAGCAATTTTTAGTTCCTGATTCATTTTTTCAAATGAGACGAGAAAATTGGTATCAAAAAGTTGAAATGGCGGCTGAAATGCGTCACCGGCTCGCGCAAAATGCGCTCCCGCCTGTGCAATATCTTGCCCCGCGTCAATGAGTGCTTTTCCATCTGCAGGCGCACCTCCCTTGCCTGGAAGTATGTGAGTGAGCGCTATAAGCGAAGAGTGTATCTTTGTCATGCTCTTCTCCGCCTCGGCAAAATCTGAAAATGCCTGTTGAAAACTTTTTTCCGCATCATTAAGGTGAAATTCTTTAAATCCATTTTTTGCATTAGAAAATTCTTCTATACCACGCACTGCATGTGCTGTTGTTTGCGCGCGAACAAGAGAAAACTCTCCAATGAGATTGGAGAAAGTAAATGGTAACGCGAAAATTGCGGAAATAATCACAACCCAGCCAATATGCTTTATCTGCCATGATCTGAATGGAATATTTTTTTTCTGATGTTTGCGCATGCGTACTCCTGCTATTCGTCTGTGAAGCGTCTTAGCATGCGGTGAGTACCATCGTTTGAAAATTTTCTGCGCTTGTTCTTTCAAACTGCCATTTGGTTTTTGTATTTCGCATGGTGCATGAAATAATTTTAAAATAATTTTTTTTATAACGGCGATAGGAGACAAGGCGACGATCATCAGACATACAAAGGGTAAGCGAATAAGAAATTCACAAACCTGAAATATCTTCTTTATCCATACAAAAAAATCTTCGCGCATCTCCTCAAGAGGAAACTCACTTTGTTTAAGATATGTTTTTTTATTTTGATGCAAAACAAAACGTGGGAATGAAAACATACTCTATTATTATAAGGCACACTGCTATTTTTCGCAAACAAAAATTATCACCATCCAAATTTTTAATCATGTACCAAATCTACGATGACGTTGTATGTATGTTTCAACCGCGAGATCAATATCTTTTGGTACTACATCCGGCCATAATTTTTCTAAAAAATAAAGTTCGCTATACACCGTTTGCCATGTAAGAAACCCGGAAAGTCGCTGTTCACCAGATGTACGAATAAGAAGTTCAGGATCCGGAAGTTCTTTTGTGTACGTGTATCTTGAAATAAGCGATTCATCTATATCCTCTGGATGAGCGCCATCGCGTATAATCTCTTGAACTGCGCGTACAATCTCCTGACGCCCACCGTAATTTAAGGCGACATTCAAAATACCCCTCGTATGCTTTTCCGTTTTTTCCATGATATCTTCCATCTCAATGCGGAGAGTATTCGGAAACGCAGACATATCCCCAATAAAACGAAGCTGAATATTATTTTTTGAAAGATCTCCAAACTGTTCTTTTATCCCTCTACCACATAAAGAAAGCAGAATGCCAACTTCTTTTTTAGTCCGATTCCAATTCTCTGTTGAAAATGCAAAGACGGTCAATATACGTATTCCAATAGAAAATACATAACTTGAGATACTTTTTAGCGTCTCATATCCCCTCTCATGCCCCATATACCCAAGAAGCCCACGCTCTTTTGCCCAACGACGATTACCATCCATAATGATGGCAAGATGTTGAATTTTCGAAGAATCTGACATAAAAATACTGATATTTTATACTGCTAACTATACAATGACGCTTATCAGAGGTCAATCTTGCTCGCCTTGATATTCTCAAAAGAATTGATATACTCACTCTATATTCGTCGGGCTGTAGTGAACCGGTATCACGCTTGGTTCGGGACCAAGAGGCAGAGGGTTCAATTCCCTCCAGCCCGATTGAAAAAATAATACCATGTTTACGCGAGTTTTTCATTACTACTGGGAGCTTATTGCGAATCAACGTCGTTGGTTTTTTGCAGTTGCGATTATTTTTATTTTTGGGATAGCAAGCGGCGTACTTACGCGAGGGATCACTCCGAATCTTTTTGACACATTTGAAGGTATGTTTAAAGATATCATGGGTGATTCGTTCACACTTGATATCCCAATGGCACTAAAAATATTTACCAATAATACCACTGCGTCGCTTATGATGATTTTTGGCGGCATGCTATTTGGTATCATTCCATTTTTGTCGGTTCTTTTTAATGGATTTATCATTGGATACATAGTCACAGAATCTTTTTTTGCCTTTCCAATGAATGTATTCAAGACAGCATACCTCACGTTTGCAACAATTGTCCCCCATGGTATCTTTGAAATTCCCGCGGTCTTATTTTCTGCAACGCTTGGACTTCGCTTTGGTATTGAGTGGATGCAAAAAGGTAGCGCGTCCAAACGTGGAGAGATCTTTAGAAAAAATTTTATTTCGGCGCTTCTCTTTCTTCCGCTTCTTATAATTATTTTATTTATTGCGGCATTCATTGAGATATTCATTAGCTCAAAAATTGGATTTATGCTTACTTCTATGATACGGTCATAAAACCCTTATTAACCTTTTACTATGCGACTTCAAAAAGAAAAAATACTTATTACGGGCGGAGCGGGATTTATTGGCTCCCATCTTGTTGATAGGCTAGTTGCCGAAGGATATCCTGTAGCAGTAGTAGACAACCTCTCCAGTGGCTCACCGCTCAATCTTAATCCAGCGGTACTTTCACATACCAATGGCTGTTCGCTCTATCGTATGGATATTCGCGATCCGGAGCTTAACCGTGTATTTCAGATTGAACGACCGGCGTATGTGTACCATCTTGCGGGACATATCGACTTGAGATTTTCCGTAGAAGACCCACTCCACGACATTGATATTAATATTGCCGGTGGAATAAATATTTTGAAAAATGTTCTCTGCGAAAATGTAAAAAAAATTATTTTTGCCTCATCTGGCGGCGCTATCTACGGTGAACTTCCAGAGAACATGCAATCATTTCCGTACAATCCCCCCCCATCTCCCGCCTCTCCCTATGGATACAGCAAGCTCATGATGGAAAAGTATCTTGGATTTGCACATGAAGCATACAACTTGAATTCGGTTGCATTGCGGTTCTCTAATGTATACGGTCCACGTCAAGAACTTAGCAAAGAATCTGGCGTAATTGCAATTTTTACCAATGCACTTTTTAACAAAAAACCCCTTGTAATATACGGAAACGGAAATCAGACACGCGACTATATGTATATTGATGACTGCGTAGATATGCTTATGCGTTCACTTCATATGCATCTTCATGGAGTATTTAACGTATCAACGGGGCAAAAAACTTCCGTAAAAAAAATAACAGAGCTCCTCTCATCATACACAGATATTCCTTTTGAAATACGACATGATGAAGAAAAGAAGGGTGACGTCCAACACAGTTGCCTTGATTATTCTGTCACAAAAAATCTAACTGGATGGGAGCCGAAAACAACCGTTGAGGAGGGTATCCAAAAGACTCTTGATTGGGCAAAAAAACAAAAAGAAATTCCTGCAGACGAAACTTCATCTACAGATCTCTATCAATCAATTTTTGGTAGACGAACTCGCCATTGGTTTCATGGAAGCCTGTGGAGATAAGATGCGCATAAAAAATGTATACCAAAAATCCGCCTCTTACATGGCGGATTTTGTATGTGCTTATTTCGTTTCTTTATGGAGCGTGTGCTTTTTGCAATGCGTACAGAGTTTTTTTAACTCTAATCTATTTTTAATCTTTTTCTTATTCTTTTTTGAATAATAATTGATACTCTTGCACTGCGTACATTCAAGTTTAATGAGATTATCTTGTGACATACAATTTTTTAGAAATTATTAAATATTGAAAATTCTCCCAAAGCCACCTCTCGGATTCGAACCGAGGACCTTCACTTTACAAAAGTGTTGCTCTGCCACTGAGCTAAGGTGGCGTAATAGTTGACCTTGGTGGGCGGTAGAGGATTTGTCATTCGCGCTGACTGATGATACTGGGTGACTTCCCGTTGTCGTCACCCGTGCAAATCCTCCGCAACAGTCACCGACTGTTGCTCAATAGTTGACCTTGGTGGGCGGTAGAGGATTTGCACCTCTGAAGGCGATGCCAGCAGATTTACAGTCTGCCCCGTTTGACTACTTCGGTAACCGCCCATTTTTGCTAAAAATAAGCTATAAACAACATACAATAGCGTATCACATTCTAAAAAAGAATCAAGGGTAGCGAGAAAAATGAGCGGATCTATCTTTTTTATACAGTTTTCAATTACGGTTCCAACCTTTTCACTCCACGATACAAATACGTCACCTCTCGCACATTATTCACGTTGAATATTTTCATGAGCATCCTTGAAGGTCCAAGTCCAAACCCGCCATGCGGAGGACATCCATATTTGAAAAAATTTAAATAAAACTGGATTGGCTCAAGTGTAAGACCTTTTTCCTTTGCTTGAGCTATAAGTATATCATATCGGTGCTCCCGTTGCGCGCCGGTTGTAATCTCTAATCCGTTCCAAAGTAAATCAAAGCTCTTTGTAAGTTTAGGATTAGTTTCTAATCTCATGTGATAAAACGGGCGTACCTCTATTGGATATTCGGTGACAAAAAGAAATTCGTGTCCTTCTTTTTCCAATATATATTCAGAAAGCTTCCTCTCTTCTTCCGGACTTAAATCACCGTCTTTTTCGCTTGATACCTGCAAATTTGAGAGGATCTCTTTAGCCTGCTTCATAGTGACTTGCGGAAATGGAAGCTTTGGAACGACTAATTCTCTTCCATAAAAACCTAAAATTTCTTTACCAAACTTTTCTTTGATTTTTTCTATAACGTAAGAAATTGCGTTTTGTTCTTCTTCCATAACGTCTTGATGTGATGTTATATAGGAAATTTCTGCGTCATATCCAGTGAACTCCGTATCATGCCTTGAGGTAAAAGAAGGATTTGCGCGAAAAACTGGACCAACCTCAAAAACCCGCTCAAAACCGGATGCCATTCCCATTTGTTTATAAAATTGAGGAGATTGTGCGAGATATGCTTTTTTATCAAAATATTTAACTTCAAAAAGCTCCGCCCCTGATTCACTGGGCGTACTCATAAATTTTGGTGAATGAATTTCAATATATTTATGCTGGGTCCAATACTCTCTAAATGCCTGTTCCATGAGTGTCCAAACCTTAAATACGAGAATCTTTTCTGGTTTTCTTAGATCAAGCCATCGCCAATCTAATCTTTTTTGCAAATCGACCTCATTATTATTTTTTCCTACCACTGGAATAGGAAGTTCAGGTAATGCATATGAAAGAACCGAAATTTTTTCTGCCTCTATTTCAAGGCCACCTGGCGCTTGTTTTTCATTTTTTACTAAACCAATAATTTCTACAACAGATTCTAAATTTAAAGATTCTGAAATTTTTTGCGCTTCAGAATGAGTCTTTGTGATGACTACTTGAATCATTCCAGAAATATCACGAATGATCAAAAATTTTATAGCTCCTTGATCGCGAATAGTATGGACAAATCCAGAAATTTTTACTTGCTGTCCAATTTTTTCTTTAACCTCTTCACTGCGTATTCTTTCCATATATATTTTTTAAAAAATAAAACGCCCTTACAAATTTATCAACAATATACATTGATAAGCTTGTAAGGGCGATATAATCGCGGTGCCACCTTACTTTATTTAGCTATACACTAAATCTTGTCCCGCTCTTTGCGGTTTGTGCTATAACGGGCGCTTCCCGGAGAGTTCTACGTACTCTTTAAGAGTTTTCTTCTCTCAGCTCTACTGTGTCAACAGCGTCATCGCCTTTTTTACTTATTTTTATATTAACATACTCACAGTTACTCTGCAAGTACAATTATTCTGGAGCCCACAGCCGGATTCGAACCGGCGACCTACTCCTTACCATGGAGTTGCTCTACCAACTGAGCTACGTGGGCATAATAGTTAAAAGGAACATACGTATTTAAACAGAATAAAAAAATAATGCAACTAATACTCCAGCTCTTTAATCTGCTCTTCCATTTCTTCAATCTTCTGATTTTGGGGATTTGCTTTTCGCAGCATCTCAAGCGCCTTCTCTGCTTTGAGACGTTGACCTGAAATAATATATATATCAACAAGTTCGTGAAGAAATTTTGGATTACTTCCTTGCAACTCTACCGCCTCCTTAATAACGGTAAGCGCGCGATCATTTTTTTCAAGTTTTTTATAAATACCGGCAAGGTTGATAAGAAGATTCGCGTACTCCGTTTGGAGCTCATTGTCATCTTCGCCTCTGCTCTCATATTCTCGTATCGCTCCTTTAAATATTTTTTTGTTACATTCAAGTACCTCTTGAGCATGTTCCCACTCCCTTTGCTGTATATAAATCTTCGCAAGAATATGATACGCCTCTCTATTTTTTTTGTCTTGTTCTATAACAGAAATACACTTTTTTTCAGCATACGCATATTCTTCTTTTTCAAGAAGCATTTGAGCCTCATTCAGCAACACCTCAAGTGGAGATAGTTGATTTTCGTCTTTTTCATTTTTTTCTGCCCTGCTCAAAGGTATTTTTCTATGTCGCTCTCTAAGTTCTACAAGTCCATGATAAAAAACTCGTATCTGTTCTTGTATTTTTTTAAAAAAAGAGGCGACTGGTTTCCCTATAAACACAGACACGTCTTGAAAAAAACGAATATTTCGTCTCAAGCGTTCTGTAATGATTCTTTTTTTTACTGCAGCATCACGTTCTCGAGGAATCATCCTCGTATCAATGGACGCAAGTATATGTATTTTATTTTTAACAATAACCCCAATCACGGCGAGACAGACAATGCTGATAACAAGTGAGATAATTTCTGCAATCATAGCTCTGTTGCTAATTTCTGAATAAGTTCACCACAGGAGTTAATATGTTGACTTGCTCCTCCAACAAGAACTCCATCACCCCCAACAGAAATATATGCAGACGCAGTTTCTGATGTTACGCTTCCGCCATACAGAACAGCACACTGTTTCTGTACAATATCTCGTATACGTATTGCGCACAATCCAAATTCATCAGCCGTCATAGGACTTCCCGTTCCAATAGCCCATACTGGCTCATAGGCAATCACGAGTTTCTGATTTCGCTTTAACGATATACCCTTTAATCCGATACTCAATTGCGTCTGAATAACCTCATTTGATTTTCCTTCTTTTTTCTGTTGTGCCGTTTCCCCAATACAAAGTATTGGAGTGATATTTTTTTTCATTCCATATATGCATGTAAGTTTTTTCTGAATCATCTCATCTGTTTCAAGAAAATATGTTCTACGCTCGGAGTGCCCTATCAATACATATGCACAGCCGATATCCTCAAGCATATCCGGTGATACCTCTCCCGTATACGCACCGCTATGCTCCCAAAAACAATCCTGCGCACAAATTTTTATGGACGCATGGCACCGTACAATATGTAACGCGGTATCGCGTAAAAACAAAGACGAAGGAGCTACTACCGTCTCAACGCGTGATGAGTATTTTTTTGCAATACCCATGATACCCGTAAGAAGTTTTGCCGTCTCTTTCGCAGACAAATTCATCTTCCAATTTGCAACAAAAAGAATATTTTTTTTCATACAAAGGTATAATACATGTTACGATGGCACATCTTCTTGCAGTATATCAAGTGAGCTCAATCGCTCATAATCTGGCAATTGGCTAGTACTCTGGAAACCAAGATGATGAAGAAAGTCAAATGAAATAGTATATATTTTTTCCATACGCGTCACATCTTCTTTTGCATCTATCAGGCCCCGAATAAGTAAATTGCGTAAGATAAGAGAACAATTAATCCCACGTATCTGCTCTACCTCAGATTTAGAAAGAGGTCCACGATATGCAATAATAGAAAGAGTTTCAATAGCCGGTCGCGTCAACTCTCCAGAGACATCCTCTTTTAAATATTCTTGCACTATATGCGTGTTACGCGGACTTGAGACAAACTGAAACTGATCACCATTTCGTATAAGAAAAATACCGCTATCTTCTCTATCTTGATACTTTTCCATAAGAAGATGCAGACACTCCTCCACTTCTTTTGGAGATACGGAAATATGAAGAGAGATCTTTTTAATCGAAAGGGGCTTATGCGAGACAAATAAAAGACTTTCAATTTGTGAGGCAATATTCATAAAAAAACGTAGTATAACAATACATAGTATACTAAAAAAATCTCTGAAGCGCAAATAAAAAGAATCCTATCACGCACAGGATTCTTTTTAAAAAGCTTACATCATTTTTTTTCGTAAGAATGTAGGGACATCTATATCATCATTTGAAAGATCTTCTTCCTTTATCTGAGGTTGCGGCTCTGTCAAAACTCTTGGCTTCATGATAGGTTGTTTCGAAATAACAGGTCGCTGAATTGACGATTGAGCATACGGAGAAGATGCGGAATATGATGAGGTGCGTTCGGCATATGCTTTTTCAAACGTCGCCTTCGAGACTATTTTTTCTCTATCAGTAAATCCTGTCGCAATAACCGTCACTCGTATCTCATCACCAGCGGTCTCGTCTATCACTGTTCCAAATATCACCTTTGCTTCAGGATCTGCCGAGCTGGTAATAATTTTTGCCGCCTCATTGATTTCTAAAATACCAAGATCCGGTCCTCCGGTTACAGTAAAAAGAATTCCTCTCGCCCCCTCAATGGAGAGATCAAGAAGTGGGCTAGAAATTGCACTTTTTGCAGCCTCCACCGCGCGGTTATCTCCGCTTCCCTTGCCAATACCCATAATGGCGGTTCCTGAATTTCTCATAATGGTTTTTACATCTGCAAAGTCAACATTCACAAGCCCCGGAGTAGTGATCATTTCTGAAATTCCACGCACGCCTTGCTGAAGAATTTCGTCTGCCATATCAAATGCTTCAAGCGTGGTAGTCTTCTTGTCTACATTTTGGAGTATCTTATCATTTGGAATAGTAATGATTGCATCAACTTTTGATGCAAGCTCCTCCCATCCTCGTTCTGCGATTGATTTTCGTTGTGCTCCTTCAAATGAAAATGGTTTCGTCACAATAGCAACAGTAAGTGCGCCAATATCTCGCGCAAGATCCGCAACAATTGGCGCAGCGCCAGTTCCTGTTCCTCCGCCAAGTCCGCAGGTAATAAAAACCATATCTGCGCCATTGAGCGCATCTCTAATTTCGTTTTGATTTTCTTCTGCTGATTTCTGGCCTGTCACCGGATCCATCCCTGCTCCAAGTCCTTTTGTAATACTTTTCCCTATCTGAATTTTTACCTCTGCCTGTGAATGTCGTAACGCCTGTTCATCAGTATTTGCTACAAGGAATTCTACTCCTCGCAATTTTGTCCGAATCATTCTGTTTATTGCAGATCCCCCACCACCTCCAACACCTATAACCTTAATTTTTGCCGGTGTATCTATGTCTGGTTTTACTTCCATACAGATGACGTTATTAAAAATAAGTCCAATGAATACCATTTGTACTCACTGAACTTAACTTTAACATTGAGGTTAGATTATGGCAAGAGTGCCTTGAACCATTTTTTTACTCGGCCTCGCACATCCGCGGTATTCTGACTATGAAAGAGAAAATGCTGTTGTTTTGTCTTTTGTTGATGAAAAGAAAGGCCCCAATATGCCAATCCAACCGCAGTAGTAAAACTTTGATCAAAAACCTTTTCAATGGGATTTACAAGATTTTTCATGGTTGCATAAGATGCGGGAAGCTTTAACCGTTTTTTTGCCAAGTCAATCATACCAGCAAGTTTTGATCCTCCACCAGTCAGAACAATGCCTCCGGGTAATACTCCGTTTCGTCCAATTTTTTTTAATTCAAGTTCTATTTTTTCAAAAATTTCTTCCACTCGCGCCTCAATGATTTGCGAAACATATTTTTGAGAGATAAGTCCCTCTTCATCTTGTGCAAGACTTGCAAGATCAATTTCTGATTTCTTACTCACATCTCGTACATTCAACGTGCCATATTCAAGCTTTATTTTTTCCGCAGTATCAATGGAAATCTGAAGACCAAGCGCAATATCTGAAGAGATATGATTTGATCCCATAGGAAGCACAGCGGCATGTAAAAGCTCCCCCTCCTCAAAAACCACAAGACTTGTGGTGGCGCCACCAATATTTACCAAAACCACACCAATATCTTTTTGTCTGTTTGTGAGTGTCGCCTCTGCAGTCGCGAGAATAGAGAATACAAGATCTTCAATCTCTAACCCAGTCCGATAGACACATTTTGTAACGTTACGAATCTCTGTTGAAAAACCCTGGATAATAAGCGTATCAACTTCCAGACGAGTACCAGTCATACCCACAGGATCTTTAATGGTGATCTGACCATCAATAATAGCACTGCGAGGAATGACATGGACAATGTCATAATTTGCAGGCGTAGCAATAGCACGAGCCGCCTCAATGGCGCGCTCAAAATCTTGTTTAGAGATTTCTCCATTAATCTTTCCTACCGCGACTACACCCTTGCTCTGTTGAGAGATAATATGCGTGCCAGATACGCCAACCCATGCGGATTCTATGGCGATACCACTCATACGTTCTGCTTTTTCTAAACAGTTCGTAACGGACGTAACCGCATGATCAATACTTGTAATGGTTCCCTTATGGATGCCATCTGATGGATGCTCAACTGCCGCAATAATTTGTAATTTCTTTTCTCCAGAATCAGAATACACCTGCCCTATGACAATGCGTACCATTGTTGATCCTATATCTATACCAGTGATAATGGCATCTTTCATAAAAATAAATATGTCGAATATGCTTTTCTTCGCTTCTTTCTATTATACACTATTTTTTTCTTAAAATAAAACAAACTGAATCGCATGGAATAATTTTGGAAAAAAAATAACGGCGCCCACAATACATGCGTTTAACGCGCATATGAGTACCGCCGCAGCGCTCATATCTTTTACTGAGGCGATAAGATGAGAAATTTGTGGCTTTACCATATCTGAAAATCGTTCGAAAATACTATTTACGAGCTCCATTACAATCACCAAAGTGATACTTATGCTCACAGCAAAAAATTCAGATTCGCTCACTCCGATACACGCCATAAAAAAAATAACAACACCTGCGCATATCACATGAATTCTGATATTTTGCTCCTCACGAAACGCAATACGCATACCACGACATGCATGACGAACGCTCGCAGTAAATTTTTTATGCTCTAACAGAGGTTTTCTTTTTTGCATAATCTAAAAATTATACGTTCACACGAGCGCATCACCGTCCGTTGCTGTTTTTTTTGATGATCATACCCATAGATATGAAGAAATCCGTGTATCACCAAACGTGCAATTTCGTGTATAGGCGATATGTGATACCGTGATGCCTGCCGTAATGCCTGTGGTAGGCAAATGAACACCTCTCCCTGCGGCCGAGACTCTCCCTCTGCCTCTCCATAAAAAAACGAGAGTACATCTGTTACTCTATTTTTTCCTTTATAGGTAGCATAAAGCCTCCTCATCCTATCTTCATCAATAAGCACCACAGAGATGTCATAGGTGCTCTTCAGGAGACGAGGGCTCTCTTTTAAAAATCGTGTAACAATATCATGAATATCCCTATACCACTTTTTTTTGGTAATAACCGTTTTTTTTATCTTCTCATCAATGACTCCCTCTATGGTAGTTGAGATCATTTTTCTATAGTTACGACTATTTCAAGTGGTGAAAAACTTTTTACAAGCATCTGAAATGTTGCGAGATAATTCAACTCTTTTTTTGCATTTGGCGTATACGTCAACACATACACATACGGGGTAAGCGTTTCTGCATGTTCATCTTTTCTAACAAAATAATATGTTCGTCCATCTTCACGCATAAGCACATTCCACTGACCAAAAGATACACTCTGCATTTTTTCAGATGGTTTTCCTGTCGCATATATCGTAGTATACCAATTTAGTACACTCAATTTCTGCGGATTATCCTCAATGCGAATAGAAATATATTCTCCCGTTGTGGCACTTGCCAATATCTCTTTATTAGATTGATCCAGTGCACCAACCGCCCACTCATCTGACTTTGGGTAGAGAAATGAGTACTGATAGGTCTGATTTGTAAAGGTATCTACCAATCCAGAATCTTTTAGTAACGCGCTCGCTCCTTTTATTGGATCAAAAAGATTTTTTATCTCCGCACCATCAAGAATACCGTCAAGATCCGTATCTGGTTTTTTTTGATCTGTTTTATAGACGCGTTCTTCAACATCGGAAAGCTTATCTTTGTCAGAATCTTGACCGAATGTGATAATCTCCTGATCTGTACTTGTTGCAGATGATGGGGAAATAGTTGATGTTGTTGAGGTGGATACTATCAAGGATGATGATGCAGACTCCGTGCTTGTAGCAAGTGGCGTAGACGTTACCTCTGTGCTTGTTGGCTCACTAATCTGGAATGGAACACTCTCTTCACTTGGTTGGGTTTCACCCTTACTTTTCTGTGTCTGAAGCGCAATAACATGTGCCGCCTCTTGCCGCGCTTTTTCCTCTGCGACATGCAGATTTTTATTTTGAATAGCAAACGCAAGACCAACCGACGCAACAATGAGTACGACGATAAAAATCGAGAGTACCGAGACAAGAGGATGATTTTTTTTCTTTCCAGTATCTTCTTTAGGAATGAACTTTTCTGGCATAGAAAAGAGCGCGGCAGAACGTGAATCAAATGTAGGCGCGCTCTTCTCGTCTGTATTCTCATCACCTTGTTGCTCTTGAGTACTTAGATTTTCCTCAAGGAGGTCAAACATACATACACCTTATCATTTTACTGGAGTAGGTACTACTGACGGGGTTGCTGATTGCTCTGACGGTATCGTTACAAGCTTACCCGGACCGTTTGGATTATACCCACCCTTCACCTCGGTGCTATCAGAAAATCCGTCTCCGTCTGTATCTGGATTCAATGGATTTGTTTTATATACCTGAATTTCTTCTCTGTCTGATAATCCATCGTTATCCGTGTCTACCACATTTTTGTCTGTTCCATATTTTAGCTCCTCCTCATCTGTAAGCCCATCTCCATCAGAGTCTGCCGGCGGTGTCGCATTTACGCTTGCTGGCGGCACTACCGGAACAGATGGTTCACCTACTAGGGGAGCTATTTGACCACTTTGAGCAGGCGTAGTCGTTGATTCGCTTACTGGCTGTTCTACAGGTTGTTCAGTATTCGTTACCTCTCCCGTATTTGTATCTTCTTGTACTGGTTGTTCTGTATTTATAACATCTTCAATTGGAGCGGGTGCTGGTTTTTTGAGTACAAACTGATAGACACCAAATCCGCCAACTCCCAACACAACTACCACTCCAACAATAATAGCTACAATTTTTATAGGAAACCCTCCTGTTTTTACCCCCTCTTCCATAATATCTCCCACAACAGGTGTAGCTACATCTGCATCACTAAAAATATCTATCGGCTCCTCACCGCCTCCGGATGTACTTTGTTTGCCTTCTTTGTTTACATCGTCAAACATATAGGATGTTTTTAATAATTTTTAAAAAATACGCTTCTATTATTATAGCATACAGCTGATGAGATAAAAAGTGCACTCATCATTGAGTCCCATTCACAGTTCGCTGGAATGATTGTCCAAAATCACCAGACGGATACGGAGTAACCATAATAAATTTAAGAACCTTTGATCCGGTATAGAGTGGTTTAATAGTGATGTTGAATGTTTTTGAACTACCCGGGAGTATTTTTTCTCCAGGATTGAGGCTATACTCTGTTGGCGTCCATGACCAATAATCACTACTTGATATTCTCAATTTATATGACCCTGTCCATGCAAACGTCCCTATATTTTTCATTATTATTGTAACCGGTGTTGCCACGTTATATATCATTGAACTCCCTTCTGTAATACTCGTAGAGACAAACTCTGAATCATCAGTCATTGGATAATCTGAACTGTCTGCAGTCTTCCATAGTACAGGATTATTTAGCGCATACTGTCTAAAACCAACTTCAAAGATCTCGTCATTCAGATCAGAACGAACACCATTTGTAGGATTAAGAACATTAATAGCAAATCCATGATTTCCTGTAATACTATACTCATCATTGACATCCTGACGAGGTACAGTGAGACCATACGTTGGATTTGTTGGACTGACAACGAAATAATTTTGAGTTATATATCCCCAACTCTTTTTTAAGCGTATCTCAATAGTTGCCGATGGATCATTTGGAGCAAAAACCCATCCCCGTAAGAATCCGTCGCTTCCCAATCCGTCTATGTGGTATTGTATATTTACCTTGCAGGAATTGTCTTCAAATACATAACCTTTTTCTTGATCTGATCCGGAGATACCATACGCTCCATAATACGAGCAGGTACATTTATCTCCACTTTGACCGTATAATTGAGGGGTGCCAGATATTGCTTTGCATACATTACCATAGCTCAAATTAGAGCTAGGATCCATACAGGGTTTTTGCATATATCCGCCACAAAGATCACATTTCCTTGTGGTAGGATTGAAAATCCTTCCATCACTAAATAGACTACACAATTTGCAACTCCCATCTACATACTCTGAATTATACCCACAGCGACATTTTGCTGCTGTGAATGACGATCCGTCATGCACAGCATAAAGCTCCAAGCCGGGCTTACATTTTGTATTTACGTCATATGAATAACATGCTATCTCATTGTTACCTCCACATGCGGTGCACATGAGGGAACCATTGTTATATGTGGGCGCGGCGTGCGACCATGGAGCACAGTTTACACACGACCCTGAAACATATTCTGTGTTATTTTGACAAGCGCAATACTGTTTATCATTTTTTCCAAAAATCCATTGATTCACCAATGGACTACTGCATGCAGTAGCACCCGGATATGAACACACCATTTTATTATATTCTCCACATACATCACAGGTAGTACCATTGTATTGACTATTTTCCGAACAAGCACAATAACTGCTTCTATTTACTAATGGGCTTGAACATGCCGTTGCCGGTGATTCACATATTGGTTCTTGATACGCTCCACAGTGAATACATGCAGTTCCGTTCCATTTGTATGAGGTAGCGCATCCGCATGTAGTACCACTAAGTATTTTTAGTCCCGGTTTACAGCTCACGGCGGGAGCTGGACATACCTTTTCAGTATTTCCTCCGCATGTCTCGCACGAACTTCCATTCCAAACTTTTCCTGATTCACATCCGCATTTACCAGTTATTAATTTTTGTAGTTGAGGCTGGCAACTATTCACGGCGGGAGCTGGGCATGTATTTTCAGTATTTCCTCCGCATATTTCGCACGAACTTCCATTCCATGTATTCCATAATGCGCATCCGCATTTACCGGTTGTTAATTTTTCTAACCCCTTACTTATTCTGCAACTATCAGAAGGTGCTGGGCATGTATTTTCAGTATAGTCTCCACATTGCGTACACTGCGCGCCATCCCATACGGACCATGACCCACATATACAATTATCGCTATCATCTTTCTGCAGACCTATACCCGGTTTACAGGTATAATCTGTCGTATGCGATATTTTACATATTTTTTTACCGTTTTCTCCACACTGTTCACAGGTATTTGCAAGACTCTTATACTCATACCCTCTTTCACATGCACACTCCGCAACACCTCCTACCTCCTTAGAAGCGAGCGGAGTCTTACAGCCAGGCGAGGCAAAATTTGCCGGACATGGTGGACTATCTATCCTTCCACATACAGTACACTGTTCATGTCCCCCGACTGGATCTGAATTTTTTCCGCTAGAGCATGCGGTACATTCAGTCTTTGTACTATTTAAAGATGTATCCTTGAGACATGTACAGGTAGGTCCATCTACTCCTATCATAGATCCTACAGCCTGAAAATTACTCTTACATTTTGTTGCTGGATTGAGGGGATTGTCCGTAGTGCACTGTACACCTTTGTATGTTCCGCAGATAACGCACGTAGCACCATTGAAATTTCTTTCTGCCCCACAATAACAAGAACCATTTTTTTCAGTAAACAGAGATTGGCATTTTTCAGTTTGAGACATACATGCACCGCCTGCGTATGTTGTCCCGCACACCGCACACTTTGCGCCATCCCATGCTGACCATTTTGGACATAGGCATTTATTATCAGGATTGCTGTTATCTATATTAGCATTATCTAGACCTGTTAATGGTTTGCATACATATTTTGTAGTAAATGTCAGATTACAGGCTGTTATATTGTGCTCTCCACACTTATCACAGCTATTTTTTTCGTTATTGTATGTGTATCCTTTTTCACATGCGCATTTTGTCACATCTCCTATCACAAACTTACTCAGTGGATTTTTACAGCCAACAGAAACAGACACAGACGGACAGGGGATTTCATTAATCTTTCCACATGCGGAGCACACACTACTCCCACTCGCCGTATCTTTATACGCCCAATCTTTGCAACTCGTTGTTCTGTTCGATACTCCCGTTGGACGTGTCATACATATTGGGGTATTTCTTTCTCCACACGCCTCGCAAGAATTTCCCTCTTTATAGCTATTTGTCCATGCCGGACAAAAAACACATCTTCCAAGCTCATACCCTATCCCTTCAGTATTCCATATTCTGCACTTTGGATCTTTTGAACATGCTTGCTTTCCATTTTCTCCACATATAGGACACTCACCATTTTTCCAAAATGTCCACGCGGGAGTCATGGGGCACTCGCTACACGTATTTTGTACATTTGTTAAAGGTTGTTTGCATCCATCCCAACATTTTTCAGGAGTACTTGGGGTACAGTTCTCTGCTTTTGTGGCATATTTCTTCGTCCCATACACCTTGATGTTATTAACGCCCCATGATTCGTTGTTTGCATCTTCATCAAGCGTTGAATTAAACATAAGTGTGGCGTTCCCATCAGTTGTTTGAGTCACCTGGACCGTCGCATGGACATAATCTTCCGCATAATTTTCTCTGTCATTATGTTCTCCTAAATATGTAGTTCCACATTTTGAATTTCCATCGGTATTATTCCATGTTTTAGTCCATTTTTCTGCTCCATTCCAATAGAACCTTCCCATTTCATGATCCCAACTGTCTATTTTATAGAAATCAAATGCAACAATATAATTCCCTGCAGAAAGATTTGAAATTATTTTTTGCGTAGAGGCGTCCTTACCAAAATTACCGTATCCCCCAATCATCTTCCACTCTTCACATGAAGAGGTACTGGCATCAGACCATCCATTGAGGGCATCTACCGAAGAGCTATCTATAATATCATAGGGACAGGCTGGCTCTCCCTGCTCTCCGCATGACACGCATCCACCTTTTTCATCTGAAACACTCCCGGCTAAACAATACTCACATTTCCCTGTACCTTTAGGCTCCGTGAGATATGGTTTGCATTTGTCTCTTGTCTGTACCGCCTTTAAAAAGTCACAGGTAACCTGTCCCTGACCTCCGCAGGGAAGACATATGCCTTTTTCATAATACGACCACTCGGCACATATCGCACACTTGTTCGTTTTATTTTCTGTCATTGATGTCTCTTTGCATCCATTCCAACATTTTGGATTTGTTTTATCTGTGCATGCAAACCATTTTCCGCTCGCATCTGTTACGGGACAGGCATCTTCATCTTTTGCTCCGCATGATTTACACCCACCGACGTTATCGGATACGGTTCCCGGTAAACACTCTTTACATTTTTCATCTCGTACGGCGAGGAAATTTCTACATCCCTTAAAACATTGCACGGGATTTGATATAGAGGTGCAATTGTTTGGACATATCGTATCATTCAATCCTCCACATCGCTGACAATCTGAAACACCATCAAACGAGCTACCAATAGGACAGTCAATACATTTGCCGGTTCCGTCATCTACTTGAGGTGAGGTACACTGTGACGCTTTAACTACATACGGAGAAAGATTATCGCCCTGTATGAGTTTTTTTATTCCACTCGTATCTTGCCAACCAATTTTTAAACTGTTATTCACACCTTCTCCTGCTTTTGCCAGCACTTGAATGAAGTACGGTTTATTTTTTTCAAAATTACCCTGTCCACTTATATCAGATGTTTGTCCTATCCAATTTTTGGAAGAACCGTCTGTAGTAATGACCGTCACCTTACTACCGTCAGCATCTTTGAGCGATACTTCTGCGGCGATAGTGCTACTGACAAAAAATGAATATCTTCCATCAGCTGGTGGATATATATATCCGGAGATTCGAACACCATAATTTTCATCATCATTAGAAGGAATTTCAAATTCTGGAAGATATGTTATATAATCAGGATCTCTTGGATATTTATTACTCGCCGTCAAAACTGACACAGCATCTCCCGACATATTCCGCCAATACTCTGCACGAATAGACCCACGAACACTGGCATCTTTCGCGGAGGCGAGCAATGAGGGAAGTGCTGACACGGTCTCAGGAAAGCAAAGTTTTCTTCCTTGATCTGTCATGAAAAATTCAAGACGCGCACATACACGATAGGTGTCTGTCTTTCCTGCTGATCGCGGAATAAACTTATACGAATAGGCGTGTACCTGTGGAGCATCCAGCGCTATTTCCACATCACTCACCCGTGTTTTTGTTTTGTAAAAAAATTCTTTACCTCCATCGTCCCAACATGTTTGTGTATCATATGGTGTTTTACATACTCCCAATGGTCTGCTTTCCGCATCTGGATGCGGATCTGCCGGAAGTGCCACACCAAGATCATTCCCAAGTGTTGCGTTCCATGAGGGAAATCCGGAAATAGTTTGGTGTCTCATATACGCCCCACCTTCCAATGCTGGATAACATGGTTTTGTGATATCTTTCGCACATGGTGCCGTCGCGCGATATGCCTTAAGAAGATCATCCATCTGCTTTAAGTCTAAAATACGAACAAGATCACGCTGTAACTCTTCTTTTCGCACGATACTCTTGGAAAGCGTCATGTTGGAAATAAATTTGTTTAATGCCAAGATAGTTGATGGGCGCGGATTTGCGTTTGCGGTAATATGAAGCACGTAATATTCGGCACTTGTGGTTGGTCTATCCGGTTTAGCAACAAAAGATCCAACATACGTTCCCACAGGACCTTTAAGTGCCTCGTAACCGTCAACCACTGTAGGAGTAGAGGCGCCTTTAAGATTTTGTGATGCATACCAACGAGAAAGTGAATAGTAGTTATCTGCTATATCTGTATCAGACGGTTGGAACACACGCACAACAATAACGTCTGTATTGTTTGGATCGGATTTTGCCGGATCATCTTCTGCCTTTGGATCGTGAAATTGGAAAAAGTATACGCGCAACGCCTCTGGGTCACTCGTGATCATGATAGGATCATCAGTCAACTGATCTTCTTTACTTACGCAATAAGAAATACCAAAGTCAAAACTATCATCATCGTATTCCCATCTTTTTGTTCCCGCAGTACACGGAGTTATTATTGGTTTTGCTGGTTCGCTCTTACCAGTGTCTACAAGATCTGGTTCTCCCGCCTTTATTGTTATTGTAATATCCAAAGATACTTTTTCTTTATTTGATCCCTCTACCTCTACGCGGAGTACGGCTGTCTCTAATGTGTCTGATATTTTTTTCGCCCGTACGGTAAATTCTCCGCTTGCTATACTGGAGGGAATTTCAATAAACTCACCTCCTTGAGTGATAGTGGCGGTAGCATTTTTTCTAAAATTAATTCCATTCTCATTTTTGTCGTATGCTGTCACTTTATAGATATGCGCCCTGCTTATCTCTTTAAAAGAATCCTTGTTATTAGATACCAATACGCCCTCAATATACAATCTTAGTTTAGCAATAAAAGCGCTTGGCCCTGGAGAGGCGAACATGGTAACACGAGGCGCATACACGTAACTACTTACTGACGCATTGGTATATGCGTGTATTCTATATACATAGGACAGGAGAGGTTGCACCTTTGAATCAAGGAATATTCGTTGAGTTGATGTTGCTCTTCCAACAAGACTAAAATTTCCTCCCCACAAATCCTGACGTTCTATCTCAAAACCATCTCGCATCTCATCGTTTGCCTGCCACGATACCTTTACCTCCATTTTCCCATTGGCATCTTTTTCTGCCTGTATACTTTGTGGCGCGGAAATAAGGACTGGAGACGTTATCGCATCTCTGTAATTTGAATAATCGCTCCACATGTTTCCTTTATACGCACGAACTTGATATGAATAAAATGTTTTTTCTTCTATATTTGTTACGTCAGAGTATGTATTTTTTCCAACAAGTTTTACGAGCTCTCCATAATTACTTTTATACAACCTCCGCTCAACACTTACTCCCTCTGCATCTGGTGCATTATTTTTCCATGAAAGAACAATCTTATTTGAATAAAGTTCTTTGATAGAAAGATCACTTGGCGCCTTAAGCGTGTTCAAAATCATGAGTATGTTATTTTTAATGAGGAGAGATGCAGATTTTTTTTGTCCGTCTTTTGTCTCTATATTCACTACAAGATTAACAGTATCCTCTTTCAATGTATTCGTTCCTTCAATAGCTGGTCCGGATGTTTTATCTATTATTATAACATCTGCGGCTCCAACAATTTTCCATACAATACTTTTTACTTTTGTTGAAACATACTCGGAATTATTTTGCGCAAATAATTTCACAGTGTACTCATGTTGATTCCCTTTTTTTATGATATCTCCATCAAAACTACAGGTATCGCCAACGCAATAAAATGAGTCCAACGGAACGGGGGCGCCATCCGCATAGATAATGACATTATCCAATATATTAGAATCGCCCGGTTGATCTGGTCCGTAAGTACAGGTACTTTCACTCGTACAGATAAGAAACGGCCCTTGATTTGAAATATCTATTGAGGCGCTTTTAAAATCCTTATCGTCACGAATACTCGCGGTAAGCGTTGCCGCTCCCTCTGCGAATGAATTTGTCCCAAATGTTTCTGAACTAAAAAGTTTTGAAAGAGTAAAAATTTCTCTTTGTCCACTCACCGTCCATTGGATGTCCGCATCTGCAATAGGAATTTGAACATTGTTTATGTCGTATGCCTTCACAATGTAGCTATGTTGATTTCCTGGATGTTCTTTATTTCGTTCTGCATCATCAGCACAGAAATCTCCAACACATCCGAAAGAATCTTTTATAATATCTTTGTTGTTTGCAAAAATTTTCATTGATTTAATGCGAGATGTTGGGAGAATATCTTCACATTTTCCAGCATAACATCTTTTCGTTGGACTATTTATCAGGGTAACGGACACACTTTTTGGAACACCGTGTCCGCTTGTAGGGGTTACTGTTGCGGTAAGAAGTGTTGCTCCTGAAATTTCTTTATTCGTTCCAAATATTGTTTCTCCAACTGTAGTAGAAAACTGCATATGCGACGCAGTATTGACTGACCAAACTATTGAGTCTATTTTTTCTGAAGAAAATATACTGTTGTTTTGCGCATACGCGACAACAGTATACATGTGTTGATTTCCTTTAGCACCAGTATCACCATCTCCTGGACATGTATCACCAATACAACTGAACGTATCAGGATTTATTTTATTTCCATCAACGAAGACGATCACATCATCCAATATTTTTGGATCGCCGGGTTGGTCATGACGAATCTCATTAGAAACGAAGAGACGGGTAACGTATGTTTTTGTTCCTTCGGTTATTTCTGAGGTAATCTGGGCATTACCGTTTGTCTCAATATTTGTTGCGGTAATTTTTCTTCCCGTTGATGATGAAAGTTTTATTGGCGCTGGGACTGTACTATCAATACTCCAAATGATATGTGCGTTTGCAGATGTATATGACCGTCTATTTTGATCTAAAATTTCCAATTCATAAGTATGTTGTGTTCCAATTGTCGCAGTATCTTGATCACCGCTACAAGATTCTGCAGAAGTTTTACTATAGCAATCAAACGTATCACTTGTCGTCTGTTTCTTATTTACTAACATTGAAATATATGTAAGAACAGGGGCTTCTTTTGCTCTGCACAAACACTGCCCTGCCGGTGCGTTTGGATCTTTTTCATAACCGAGATTGCAGGTACCATCAGCATTACATGTAATAATTTCTTTTTCTTTACAAATCTTATCAATGCACTGTTGTCCACTAGGACAATCCTTATCATTTTCACAGGGGATGATAAGAACGCACATGTTAATCTGTTTGTTGCAACGTTGACCTGTGGGACAGTCTTTGTCTATAGTACATCTAAGACGGCAAACTTTTGCCTCAACATCACATTTCATGTTTGATGGACAATTTGACTCTGGAGGACAGAGGATATCTTTCGGTACGCACATATTCTCTACGCATCGTTCATTTTCTGTACAATTTGAATTTGGCGGACATGTTGCACGACAAATTCCCACAAGAAGATCGCATTTTCCATTTGGGGCGCAGTCTGCATCTTTTGTGCAGATTCTCTTACAGGCGCACTCGCCTGCTCCTGAAAATGGATCTTTCTTATATCCCTCTTTACAGGAGCCATCAGCCTTGCAACCACCGCTACAGTCAGAATCAAATGCATCCGTCACACCGTCGCAGTCATTGTCTTTAGCGTCAGTGCACTGTATACCGGATTCTGTAGCAGATTCCATTTTGCAATTTTTGATACGACAGTCTTTGGTAAGCTCACGACAAACCTCTCCATTTCTACAACTATCCTGTTGATCATAACAATCAGAACATTCACAAGATTCAGTCACATCGCAAATGGTATTGTTATTACATTTCAGATGGATACATCCAGGATCATCCGAAGAGTCAAAACATCCATTTGCGCATTTTACCTTACCGGGAACACACTTAAACGGATCAAAGCAATTCGTATCATCTGCTCCATCTCTTTTACCATCACAATCATTGTCTTTACCGTCAGTACACTGTATGCCGGATTCTGTAGCAGATTCCATTTTGCAATTTTCATACCGACAATCTTTGGTAAGTTCACGACAAACGAGACCGCTATCACATCTGTCTTTTTGATCAAAACAGTCGGCACAGTTGCATGACTCGGTTGCGTCGCAGATTTTATTATTATTACAGGAGAGAGGGACACATTTTGGATCGTTTGGAAAAAAACAACCATTCACACATTTTACTTGACCAACCGGACATGCTGGCTCTATCAGTCTACATAGACACTGTCCTGCCGGTGCGTTTGGATCTTTTTCATATCCAAAATTACAAGAGCCATTAGCGTTACATTTAATAATTTCTTTGCCACTGCAAGAGTTTGTTCCGGGTGTACACGGTTGTCCATTGGGACAGGTTCCAGATGCGGGACAGATGTTATCGGGACTGCAAGAGTTTGTTCCGGGTGTACACGGTTGTCCATTGGGACAGGTTCCAGATGCGGGACAGAT
>OBEQ011033412.1_pt1 | contig 82413 bp, 79 predicted proteins | sample 1670901 | NCBI WGS metagenome assembly OBEQ01 (sample SAMEA104232315, study PRJEB22302) | groundwater metagenome | biome: forest; feature: aquifer; material: groundwater | place: USA | collected 2011-08-07 | depth 5.4 m | reverse complement strand
CGCAAGGCGCTGCCCAGAGAATCAGTGCCTCTTACATTTCTTGCTTGAGCGCTTCCGCCTGGTAGTGGGTGCGCAAGGCTTGAATCATTTCATCGAGCTCGCCGTTCATCACCGCATCTAATTGATGCAGCGTGAGCCCAATGCGATGATCGGTGATACGGCTCTGAGGAAAATTGTAGGTTCGGATCTTCTCGCTACGATCCCCGCTACCCACTTGCGAGCGACGGTTGTCTGAAATTTCTTTTTCCTGTTTTTCTCTTTCCACTTCAAACAAGCGGGCTTTAAGCACCTTCATGGCTTTTGCCTTGTTTTTGTGCTGAGATTTTTCGTCTTTGCAAATCACGACCGTGTGGGTGGGTAGATGCGTGATACGCACCGCGGAATCGGTGGTGTTAACGCTTTGCCCTCCGGGACCTGAGGCGCGCATAACATCGATGCGCAAATCTTTTTCTTGAATATCCACTTCTACATCTTCGGCTTCCGGCAGCACGGCTACCGTGACAGTGGAGGTGTGGATGCGGCCTTGCGCTTCCGTTTTCGGTACCCGTTGAACGCGATGCACGCCACTTTCGTATTTGAGATCGCTATAGACTTTTTCCCCTGAAATTTGGGCAATCACTTCTTTCACGCCGCCCACGCCCGTATCGTTGATATCAATCATTTCCACACGCCAAGATTTTCTCTCGGCATAGCGTGTATACATGCGAAAGAGCTCGGCGGCAAAAAGGCCCGCTTCGTCTCCCCCCGCGCCGGCTCGAATTTCGATGAAGATGTTTTTTTCATCGTTTAAGTCTTTGGGTAAGAGAAGAATCTTTAATTCTTGGCTCAGTTTTTCTTTCTCGGCCTCCCAATGAAGCAATTCTTCTTTGGCCATGGAGCGAATTTCTTCTTCCCCCTCTTGAAGGAGGGCTTTATTGTCTTCTACTTGCTTTGAAGCGACCTTAAAGGCGCGATAGCATTCGATGAGCGGGGTGAGGGAAGCGTGCTCTTTGGCCAAGCTTTGAAACTCTTTTGGATTCTGCATGATGCTAGGATCCGAGAGTTTGGCGGTGAGGTCTTCGAATTTTTTTTCAACGCTGTCGAGTTTATTGAACATAAAAAAACCCATCGGGTGAATCGATACACGATGGGTTTAAAAATAAATCAACGCTAGCTTTTCTTTTTTTTGACGGCCTGAGCCGCCTGAGAGGCCTTTTCATACTTCTTATTGAAGCGTTCAATGCGGCCTTCGGTATCCATCAATTTGTGTTTACCGGTAAAAAAAGGATGGCACTTAGAGCAAATATCAACCGTAATGGCGCTTTGAGTCGAAATGGTTTTGAAGGTATTGCCGCAGGCGCATACCACTGTGACTTCATGGACTTGGGGGTGAATGTTGGGTTTCATAATCAATCCTTATTTTCTTTCTAAAGAGAGGCTGGGCTTATAACCAAAGCCTCTTGGCAAGGCAAGATAATTTATCTAGCTGGAAAATAGAAGGTTTTTTTCACTTAGTTTTCTTGCCTGCATAAAGCCCTTTATCTTCTCCGGCAGGTTTTTGAAGTACATCTTCCAATACTTTAGATAAATCTTCTTCGCTCGCTTGGGGTCTGGTGGGTTTTTGTTTAGATTGAAAGTCTTTGAGCTCTTTTTGAGTGTCCATTCCTACAAAGCCGCCCCTTCCATTGTTGAATTTAGAGGGAACTCGGCCTTCTTCCCCTCTCGAGCTAATCAATTGCTTGAGTTGCTCGAGAAAGGGCCTCCCCTGTTTTTGGAGGAAGAGCCCTATTTTTTTCAATGGGTCTAAAAACTTCATCATAAAATTATACAATAAGGTCGATGGCTTGTGAAATATTCTTCAAGGCGATCAATTCTAAGCGGCCCTTGGTTTTGGGGGCTTTTGCCTTGTCGGAATACATCACCCGTTCAAAGCCTAACCTTTCGGCTTCGGCTAGCCGAAGCTCCATTTGGCTCACAGGCCTGATCTCGCCTGAAAGCCCCACTTCTCCAATGCAGACTGTGCCTTTAGGCAGAGGTCGCGATCGGTGCGAAGAAGCCAGGGCGGCAATCAGCCCCAAATCAGCCCCCGGCTCCACAAGCTTGAGGCCACCTACCACATTCACGAAGATATCTTGGCCTCCAAAAAAAAGCCCCCCGTTTTTTTCGAGGATGGCTACAAGTAAAGCCAAGCGGTTGGGGTCTACTCCCAGCGAAACGCGGCGAGGGTTGCCCAGATTGGAAGAAGTGACCAGTGCCTGCACTTCTACCAAGAAAGGCCGGGTGCCTTCTAAAGAAGAAACCACTACAGACCCCGCGGCACTTTCCGCCGTATCCGATAAAAAAAGGGCGGAGGGGTTTTTCACCGGCAGCAGGCCTTCGAGCGCCATTTCAAACACTCCCACTTCGTTGGTGGAACCAAAACGATTTTTATAGGTGCGCAAGAGTCGGAAGGCCTGTCCTTTTTCTCCTTCGAAATAAAGAACCGTATCGACCAAATGCTCCAATACCTTGGGCCCGGCGATCATGCCTTCTTTGGTCATGTGGCCTACCAGCCAAGTGGCAATATTGCGGCTTTTAGTGAGGTATAAAAGTTTCCCCGTACATTCTCTTACCTGAGTGAGAGAGCCTGGCGCCGATTCGAACTCGGGGAGAAAGACAGTTTGAATGGAATCGACGATGATGAGCTTTGGCTTGAGCTTATCGGCTGCTTGCAAGGCTTTTTGAAGATTGTTCTCTGAAATCACGTAAAGGAGATCGGATTGAATGCCGAGGCGATCGGCCCGGAGTTTGATTTGCCCGGCGGACTCTTCTCCCGAAATATAGAGCACCCTCGACCCCTCACCCCTCCTTCGGACCCCATCTCCTTCAGGGGGAGAGGGAAATTTGGAGCCTGCCACTGAGCCTAACATTTGGAGCATGAGGGTCGATTTGCCCACTCCGGGATCCCCTCCAAGAAGAGTGAGAGAGCCTGGCACAATACCGCCTCCCAGTAAGCGATCGAGCTCGACATTGCCGGAATCGAATCGACTCACTTCCTGTTCTTTGAGTGCAGAGAGTGGAAGGGCTTCGCTGCTCAAGGTATAGAAAGTATCGCCCGAATAGCGATCGGCCACTTTTGAATCGGCCTGCCTTTCTTCAGCGAAGCTGTTCCATTGATTGCAATCGGGGCATTTCCCGAGCCACTTGGCCGATTGATAGCCGCAATTTTGGCAAGCAAAGAGGGTTTTGGTTTTTGACATTGCAGGAGCGTCCGTTTATCTTTAAAAAAAATAGAACTCTATATATGACAGAACCCCGCTCCCCTGCAAAGACTAGTTTGCGATTTAGGCTCTTCGGCTTTTTATGCCGGAGGCATTGCCGGGCAAGGCCTTGGGCCACAATATGGCCAAGGTTTCGGTTTCTGCGTTTGATTTAGAGGTAGAAGAAGTTGTAATGGGGCTTTCTGAGAAAATGAGCGCGGAGAATCAGATGGAGAGTTTGACCATTGCTTGGGGAAGCTTGGCCTCTTTGGGAAATCGCAGTATTTAAGTTTCGGGTGATTTGGCCGAATCGCGAATTGTTGTATGAAATTTAAATGAAAAAAAAATCAAAAACAATAGAGCCACTTTTTATTCGCGCTTGCTGGGGCGAATCTACGGAGCGTGCGCCGGTGTGGATTATGCGGCAAGCGGGGCGTTACTTGCCGCAATACCGGGAAATTCGTTCTCAAAGCACTTTCTTAAATTTGTGCAAAACACCTTCGCTTGCGGCTGAAGTCACCTTGCAGCCCGTCGATCTCTTGGGTGTGGATGCAGCCATTATTTTTTCGGATATCCTCATCGTTCCTGAAGCCATGGGTCAGACCCTAACGATCGAAGAGCAACAGGGCCCACGGCTTTTTCCCATTCTCCAAAACTCTTCCGATGTCAAAAAGCTTAAAAAACCAAAGCCCGAAAAGGCCTACTCTTTTTTAGGAAAAGCGTTGGGCCTGGTGAGAAAAAATCTTTCTCCTTCGATTCCCCTGATTGGTTTTGCGGGTTCTCCCTTTACCCTCATGGCTTATATGGTAGAAGGGCAGGGCAGCAAAGACTTTGAAAAAGTGAGAAAACTCCTCCATGAAAACCCAAAACTTGCCCACACGTTTTTAGAAAAATTATCGGAGGCCGTGGCAGACTTGCTCAATTATCAGATCGAATGTGGTGCGCAGGTGCTGCAGATTTTCGATTCGTGGGGGGGTATTTTAGATCAAAAGGGGTTTATTAAATTTTCGTTAGACTATGTAAAGAAAGTAATCAGAGGCTTAAACAAAAGAACACGTGTGCCGGTAATTTTCTTCGCCAGGGGAAGCGGCCAATATCTAGAGAAGATCAAATCTTGCGGGGCCGATGTCATCAGCCTCGATTGGAAAGTAGATTTAGCCTGGGCTCGGAAGATTTTAGGCAAGCAAATAGCCATTCAGGGCAATATGGATCCCATGGCTTTGTTTTCCTCTCCGCTCATGATTCGCGATGCCGTGGAAAAAACCCTTTCTCAAATCAACCCACGCAAAGCTTATATTTTCAACTTGGGCCATGGTATTTTGCCAAAGACCCCTGTTGAGCATGCAAGCTATTTGGTGAAGTGCGTGAAGGAGATTTCAAGCCGATGAAGCAGATGTTTGACATCGATCTTGCCGTTTTCAAGCGCTACGATAAACCGGGGCCGCGTTATACTAGCTACCCTACGGCGCCGAAATTTTCGAAAGATTTTGGCTCCTCTGAGTTTGAGAAAGAAATTTGCAACACCAACACTTCCGAAAATAAGATTCCCCTTTCGCTTTATTTCCATATCCCCTTCTGCGACACGCTCTGTTATTTTTGCGGCTGCAATATGCTGGTGACCCATGAGCGCCAAAAAATATCGGATTATTTAAGCTGCCTTCAAAAGGAAATCGATCATGTCACCCGCTATGTGAGTCAAACTCGGCCCGTCGTTCAAATGCATTGGGGAGGAGGGACCCCCACTTACCTGAATCCGGATGAGATTAAGCGTTTAGGAAATTACATTCAGCAAAATTTTTCATTTGCTGGAAAAGAATTGGAAGCGAGTTGTGAGATTGACCCGCGAGGTCTCACGCGAGAACATATTGCGGCCTTAAAAGAGGCAGGGTTTAATCGCTTGTCGATGGGGGTTCAAGATTTTGAAGAAAAAGTGCAGCGTGCGGTGAATCGGGTGCAACCAGAATCTGTTACTCGTGCTGCGTTGGAATGGGGGAGGGAGCTCGGCTTTCAAAGTATTAACCTCGATTTGATTTATGGGCTGCCTTTTCAAACATTGAAAAGTTTTGAGCATACTCTCCATCGCATCATCGAGATTAATCCCGATCGCTTGGCCGTTTTTAATTATGCCCATGTGCCTTGGCTCAAAAAGCATATGAGCTTAATTAAATCAGAAGATCTGCCCACCCCCGATCAGAAGCTGTCCATTTTAAAGATGACTATCGAAACGCTGATCGCCGCCGGCTATGTTTACATTGGAATGGATCATTTCGCGAAACCGAGCGATGAGCTAGCGATAGCCCAAACCCATCGAACGCTTTATCGGAATTTTCAGGGCTACTCGACGAAATCTGGCACCGAAGTTTACGCCTTGGGCATGAGCGCTATTAGTCAACTTCAGGAAGTTTATGCGCAGAACGCGAAAACATTGCCAGAATATTATGAGGCGGTTTCTCGTGGAAATTTTGCGACCCAGCTGGGCTACCGAATGAGCGCCGACGATCACATCCGCAAAAAGGTGATTATGACGCTCATGTGCGATTTTGAGCTCGATGAAGAAAAAATTGAAAAAGAATTTGGAATTTGTTTTGAAAAATATTTTGAAAAAGATTTGCCGAAGCTCTCTGAATTTATCCAGGATGGATTTATGGTAAGGGAAAAAGGGAAAATATTAGTTCAAGGGATGGGAAGGCTGCTCATCCGCAATATTGTAATGGCCTTTGATGCGTACTTGAGTGACATGATTAAAGACAAACCCGTATTTTCGAGGACGGTGTGAGATGGCAGAAAAAATTGGAGTGGTTCTCTTTAATCTCGGTGGCCCTGATTCGCTCGACGCCGTTGAGCCCTTTCTCTACAATCTCTTTCAAGACCCCGATATCTTTTCTTTTCCCCTCGCCTTTTTATTTCGCAAAGCCTTCGCTAAAATTATTTCGAGGCGGCGAGCCCGCAAAAGCCGAGTGTATTTTGAATACATGGGAGGCAAATCGCCAATTACCGAATTGACTTTGAAGCAGGCTGAAGCTTTGGAGAGAAAATTGAACGAAAGCAGGGGGGAGGGTGGCAATTTATTCAAAGTAGTGGTTGCCATGCGCTACTGGAAGCCCTTCACGCAAGAGGCCTTAGCAGTTTTAAGGGCCGAAGGAATTCGAAAAGTGGTTTTGCTTCCGCTCTATCCCCAATATTCCTATGCCACCACGCGTTCCAGCGAGCGAGAATGGGATCGGCAGTGCAAAAAAATGAGAATCCGGTTTGAAAAAGAAATTCGTGTTTCAAGTTATGCCGCCCATCCCCTTTATTTAAAGGCGATGGCGGCGCGCATTCAGGAGTCTCTCGAAAAATTTCCTCTTGAGCGGCGTTCGCAGGCGCATCTTTTATTCAGTGCGCACGGAATTCCCATGAAAGAAGTGGCCGCAGGAGATCCTTACGAAACACAAATTCATGAGAGCATGCGCGGCATCTTAAAAGAATTAAATTTGCCCAATCCTTCTACGCTTTCTTACCAAAGCAAGGTAGGCCCTTTGAAGTGGTTAGAACCCAAAACCCTTGAAACGATAGAGAGGCTAACCCACACGGGAACTCGGTGGATGATTGCCATCCCTTTGAGCTTTGTTTCCGATCACTCCGAAACTTTGTATGAGCTGAAAAAACTCTATGGCGATTTAGCCTTGAAGAGGGGAGTGGAGCAATACGAGCTCATGCCAGCCTTAAATGATCAACCCTTGTTCATTGAGTGTTTGAGAGAAATAGTTTTGAGTAAGCTTTCTGAAAACCTCTAACTCTCTTCCACCCGCTGTTTGAGGGGGGCGAGGATTTTCATAATTTCTTCAGTGGTGGCGGCCTTGAGGGCTTTGCTGGCAAGTTCTTGGAGTTCTTTGTAGGAAGATTCTCGAATCACTTTCTTCATGAGGGGGATATTGGCGGCGATCATCGAGAGTTGCGAAACCCCCAAGCCCACCATCAAGCATCCCATGACGGGGTCGCCGGCAATTTCACCACAAACTCCCACGGGCTTTTTGTTTTGCAGGCCCACCTGGGCTACTTTCCATATGGCAGAAATAATGGCGGGATGAAACGGTTCAAAAAAAGAAGCTACCTTTTCGTTATTTCGATCGACGGCAAGTGTGTATTGAATGAGATCGTTGGTTCCAATGCTAAAAAAATCGGCGTAGTGAATCAGAAGGTGTGAAAGGGTGACGGCAGAAGGCACTTCAATCATGATTCCCAGAGGAACCTTTTCGTTAAAGGGAATTCCTTCGCAGGCCAATTCTTTTTTTGCTTCTTCGAAGATTTCTTTCACGGCCACCATTTCTTCGATACTAGAAATCATGGGAACCATAATTCGTATCGTTCCTAAGGCAGAAGCTCGGAGGAGGGCTTTGAATTGGACCTCCAAAATTTCAGGTTTTGATAAGCTTAAACGAATCGAACGATATCCCAAGAAAGGATTGGGCTCGTTTGCCAAATTAAGCGAAGCAATGGGTTTGTCGCCTCCGGCATCTAGAATCCTAAAGGTGATATTCAAACCTTCGCCTTCTTCTAAAATTTGTTTGTAAAGTTGAAATTGCTCTTCTTCACCTGGAAGATTTTTATTCGAAATAAAAGCGAATTCTGTGCGGTAAAGCCCTACGCCTTCGGCTCCTACGTAACGCAAACTTTTTAAATCAGAAGGGCGCCCTACATTGGCTTGCAAACTTAAAGTGTGGCCATCTAAAGTAGTGGCTTTTTCACCCGCAAGTTTTTGCAGATGCACCATGCGGTCAGCGAATTTTTCCTGAATTTTTTCATATTCTAGTAAGATATTTTTTTCGGGATTAATATAGACAAGCCCTTTGTTGCCATCCACAATGAGGAGATCTCCGGGCTCAATTTCGGAGCTGGCATTTGGCACTCCCATCACTGCTGGAATACCCAGTGAACGTGCCAAGATGGCAGCATGAGAGGTAAGCCCACCTCGATTCGTTACGATGCCAGAAATTCTTTCGGGGTCTAGCTGAGCGCTGTCTGAGGGCACGAGGGCGTCGGCGATTAAAATTCCTGCCCAAGTATTTTGGTCTTTTTTCATTTTTCCCAAAAGCTGCTCCAGAATGCGCTGACGTAGATCTTCGAGGTCTGCGATTCTTTCTCTGAAATGAGGATCTTCGATTTGCCCAAAATCACGAATATATTCCCCTAATACATGCGAGACGGATTCGGCGGCTCCTTTTTTCTTTTTTTCAATTTCATTTTTCAAACGTTTGAGAAAACTTGAATCACTCAAAATCATTCGATGGCTGTAAAAAATATCAGATTCGTTTTTGCTGAATGTTTTTCGAAGTTTCTTTTCGAGCTTTTCCAAATCTAAGGAGGCGTTCTTGATGGCATTTTTAAGTTTTTTCCATTCTTCTTTGGGCTTAATTTCATCGTGAGAAGGCCCTAGAATGACAGGCTGGATGCCGGGTCTTAGAAAAAAAGCAGGGCCGATTCCAAACCCAGGAGCCGTGGGAATGCCAGAGAGTTGAGAATGGTAACTACGGCGTTTATCTTCTTGCTGCAGAATTTCTAGGGCGACCAGATTTTGAATGACCCCAGAAAGTTGAAAGGCAATGAGCTTTAAGATTTCTATTTCATCGAGGCTGAATTCCCGGGGTTCTGCCGTTTGAATCGTGAGCACTCCCACCACGCGATCGCGATTGAGCAGGGGAAGGGCCGCGAAAGAATGAAATTTTTCCTCGCCCGTTTCTGGAAAATATTTGAAGCGCGGATGCAAGTGGGCCTCGTTCACAATCACGGGCTGTAGCTTTTCGATGGCCAGCCCCGTGAGCCCCTCGTTTACGTTCATGCGCACCCGCCCAATGGAGCTTGCATCAAGCCCGTCGGAGGCCACCAAGATGAGGGTGTTTTCCTGGTGAAGGTAAAGCGAGCAAACATCTACCTGCATTTGCTGGCGCACCATCGTCACAATATGCGCGAGCGGGTTCTCAGAGGCCTGAGATTTTTGGAGGATCTGGGCGATATTCGATAAAGTTTTAAGGGAATCTTGCTTCAGGGCCATTCGTAAAGACCCCTAACATGAAGTTTAAGTTTTGACATGCTCAAAATAATTATTCAAGCGACCCAAAAAACCCTCGAAACATTTTTGTTCTATTATCAGGGGCTCGCGTCGCCCCCTCCATCCAGCAAAGCTGGCTGGAGCCTCCCCCTCACCGTCCGCCTGAGGCGGACTGGTTATATTGGATTTCTTTACTATCAGGGGCTCGCGTCGCCCCCTCCATCCAGCAAAGCTGGCTGGAGCCTCCCCCTCAGCCTCTGCTTGAGGGAGACTATCGGATTCCTTTATAAGGGAAATGGCTTCAGGAAATTTTTGGAGAAGGTTTTCTAAATAAGAAAGGTGCTCCGCTTCGTCTTTGATGATTTTTTGAATGACGAGCTTGATGGGTTGTTGGCTTAATTTCGCCAAATAGGGTGGGTAAACTTTCATGGCCCGCTTTTCGATGCTGTAGCTCACCCACACGTAGCTTGCGTAAGGATCTTTGATGCCCAGTTTCTCTTGAATCCAATCATCTACCTGGGAGTCGAGACCCTGAAAATAACTTTCCGCCATCTCTACCAAATTTTCTACTTCTTCGAAAGAAAGTTTATGGCCGAATTGCTTGTCTGCGATTTCCCTCAGCATAAAGCTGTGTTGAATTTCATCGCTGAGGTGACGGTAAACCCCCGCGTTCACTTTGGCGTAAGGCACGGCCTTCACCATTTTTCGGTATCCGATGTATTCGAGGTAACTCAAAGCCCTGAGCCAAAGGTGGTGTTTGGCCTCCGAAGGCAGGAGCCGGTCTATGAATTCATTCCAAGAGATGGCTTGCAGACTCATAAAAAAACCTATGTAAGATAAAAATCTTTTAAGAATCAGAGCTTTGCCCTAATTGAAGCCCTTTTGTCAACCCAGGGCCGAGTTTTTAGGAGTCGAAGGATGAAATGCGAATTTGCCCTGAGTTTTCATTTTAAAGTCCCTTGACAGAAGGAAATTTCTTCCTTAATAATGCGCCCTCTCTAAAATAAGAGAAGATTTTCAATAATTTTTAAGAAATGGTTTTTTATGAAGACTTACAACGCAAAAGCCGAGGAAGTAAAAAGAAATTGGGTGATCATCGATTTGAAAGACCAGGTTTTGGGGCGCGCAGCCAGCCAAATAGCCAATATTTTACGCGGCAAGAACAAAGCCATTTACACCCCGCATGTAGATACCGGAGATTTTGTGGTGGTGATTAACGCGGAAAAAATTAAACTGACGGGCAATAAACTGAGAGACAAGAAATATTATCAACACACCGGCTATATCGGTGGAATGAAAATTAAAAGCGCCGGGGAGCTTTTAAAACGCCATCCAGAAGAAGTAATCACCCTCGCGGTGAAACGCATGCTTCCTCCTTCGCGTTTGAGCCGTCAGCAATTGAAGAAATTAAAAGTATACGCCGGCGAAGTGCACCCTCATTTGGCCCAAGTGCCTCAGGTTTATGAGTTGCCGTACTAATTGGGAGATATTTTTATTATGGTTTCCACAAAGAAATTCAATGGAACAGGACGAAGAAAAACTTCTGTGGCTCGCGTGATCTTAAGCCCGGGTACGGGAAAATTTCAAATTAATGAACGAGAAGGCTTAGAGAGTTATTTCGGCCGTGCCACGCTTCGCATGATTATTCTGCAGCCTTTTGAAACCACGGGCAACACGGGCAAGTTCGATGTGATCGCCCATCTCGATGGGGGAGGGCTTTCGGGCCAAGCAGGCGCCCTTCGTCATGGCATTTCACGTGCTTTACTTGCTTTAAACCCTGATTACCGCAAACCTCTTCGCAAAAGTGAATTCCTCACCCGCGATAGCCGCCGTAAAGAGCGTAAAAAATACGGCCATCATGGCGCACGCCGTCGACCCCAATACAGCAAGCGTTAAAGAAGACTGGCTTTTATTCTATCTTCTTTTAGAACCTCGTGGGGGTATTTTCATAGAAATTCGAGGAGCCAGATCAAAACTATCGATCTTGGAATCCCATTGCCTATCGGCTCCAAAGTGAGGATAAATCCAAGCGTTTCCTTGTCCTTTCCTGTAGTTTCCTCCCAGAAATACGGAGGATCTTCTATAATGTTCTCTCGAATAAAGTATTAAATCATCTGTAGAGTCGTTTTCAGGGTCTAAGGCGGGCGAGGCTATTGGCATGGGGTAGCGGCTCTTCAAGAAATTTAAAAATTCATCAATGCTAGGATTTTGTACGGCGAGCCGGTTTAGATCATTTTCATGCTCTCGAAGAATATGCTGGGCCAGAAGATGGCTGTTCCAACTCTTACGCGCATATATTCTATGCAAGAGGGCAAGCAAATCTTGGCCTAAGCCTTTCAAGCCTTCTTGATGTTTGGCTTCTTCTTCATATCTGGGTGTGTACATTTCTATTTCATGGCCTAGCCTTGCTTCAATGACATCTAAGGTTTCTTCAGTGAAGAGTCGCAAACTCTCCAAGTGGCGGTTCAAAGGTACCGCCTTGTGGAGGATGGGGCTATCTTGTGCCGTTTGTTTTGGGTCAGAAACAGAGGGTCCTCGCTCTATTCGTCTGCTTACTATTTCGACTATCCTCGTTATTTTATGATGCTCCCGGTGGTCGCTAGCTTCCAATACTTTCAATGCATCTCTGGGATCCATATAAACTAAAATATCTCCCAATGCTTGTGTTCGCATTCCTGAGGCTACCATCCCGTTTTTAAGTGCCATTGCTATGGTAACCGCTACATCCTCAAGAAGAAGATGACGCTGGTGCCTTTGAAGTACGAGCGGTAGGCCTGCCCCCAGGGCCACATATCTCTCAAGGCTTCTTTTTAAGGCCTTGAGTTCTGACCTTGAGGGGCCGGGGTCCGCAAGATCGATGGGGGCAAGATCTGATGGAGAGCTTTCCTCTACAGCTTGAGGGGGAAGGCCTGCCTCCGGGTGTTTTAGCCGGGCTCGAAGGCCTTTTATTATTTTTCCTATGGGCTTGCCTTGATCAATGGCTTCTAAAACTTGCACGGCCTCTTCGGCGCTCATTTCTAATAAAAGAGTGGCTGCCTCGGTTTTAGCATGAGACTCCCCTAAATAGTTTTCGAGTGCTTGGCGAACGGTAAGGGCTACAGAAGAGGGGGAAAATCGACGTTCAGGAGCCGCCAAGGCTTCAGGTAATTTCCGTGAAGCATGGTCTGCAATATATCTTTCTAATTTTTCTGCCAAAGGAGTGCTCATGTCACTCGCAGAAACGCCGCCTCCGCTCTCATCCATCGCCATTCGGCTTGTATGCTGAAGCTTTGTTTCTTCGGAAGCAAAATCAACTGGGCAAGAGCCAGTGTTTCCAGCCATGGCAAATTCTGGAGAAACAAAAAGAGGGGAAAGTTTATTTTCTTGAGATCGAATCGAAAGATCTAAGCTTCGCTCCATGGCTCCTAGGGCGGGGAAAGCTCCATGAACTAAGCTTAAGCCCGCCTTCATTTGCCAATTTAAAACATCTGCTGCCACAAATTGTTGGATAAGGCTGCCTTGGGCTTTGGCGATCAGCCCTAAATGCGCTGCGGCTTGATTGCCAGCCAGCATGGCGGCGTCTGCCAAAAAATGCCTGAAAAGTGGGTTTTGGCTTGCACTCATTAAATGGGCCGATTTCAAAAAGCCAAAACCAAGGGCTGAATGAAAGAGGCCTTTTTTGAAGCCGCCGCTTCCTTCCCAAGAGAGGAGAGACGCCTCTGCTTTTCCTATTCCCACTCGAAGGGATCTTTGCACCCCTTCGAAGGTAAAGGCTTCCATCCCTAATCTCACACTATTAGCAAGGGCTTGGCTTCCATAACGGGCGAGTATTCCTTCGGCAGGGCCCAATATTTTTAGAACGCCTAATTTTGCAAAGCCCCCCATATAAGGGGCCGCAACCATTCCTGCGAGCGCATAGGCATCGCTTGCCCCTTGAACAAACTGGCCTAAGCTTTGAGTTTGTTCTTGTTGGATGGGAGTGAAGGGTGTTTTATCTGCATACAATGCAAAACGTTCTAAAATAGAACTCATCGAAAGGCCTCCTTTAATATGTGCACCAATCGGTTACTCAAAGAAATAGTTGCGGGTTATTTTAAGCCGAAACCGCAGTTGACAAAATGCCTGTCATTATGAGGAGCCCTTCGACTTCGCTTTTAAGGAGGATTCATTTTTAAGTATTTGAGGTTTTTATGGATCAAAATAAAATCGAAACAAATTGGAAAGGGCGCGGGTTTAGCTTTGCAAGCTGGGCCGATCCTCCGGGGCACTGTTGGGAGGATTATGTGCATGAAACGGACGAGTTGTTAATGTTAGTGGAAGGAAAAATCGAAGTGGAGATGCAGGGAAAAAAAATTCACCCAAAACTCGGTGAAGAAATTTTTATTCCCGCAAGAGTAGTTCATTGCGTGCGAAATATTGGGAAGACGGAGAATAGGTGGTTTTACGGGTATCGTAAGTAAAGTGTAGAGATAATTTTGGGTCGGATTTTATATTATTCCATTTGACGGTATAACATATTATGGTATAAAATTTACATGATTGTTTCTTTTAAGTCAAAGATCGCTGAAGCATTGTTTAACGACTTGAAACCCAAGAAATTTCCATCGGATTTATTTCAAGTGAGCCGGCGCAAGCTTTTGATGATTCATGCGGCTCAGAAAATTGAGGATTTAAGAGTTCCTCAGGGAAACAGGTTGGAGTCCTTAAAGGCGGATCGAAAGGGCCAACACAGTATTCGGATTAATGATCAATGGAGGATTTGTTTTTATTTTAAAAATGGACAAGCATTTGACGTGGAAATCGTAGATTATCATTGAATAAAGAGGTTTTTTATGAATAAAAAATTAGCGCCTATTCATCCGGGTGAAATTTTAAACGAAGAATTTTTAAAGCCTATGTCACTCAGCCAAAGTAAATTGGCTCGCGATATTCATGTGCCTCATCGGAGAATCAATGAAGTGGTATTGGGTAAAAGGAATATCACTCCGGATACAGCGATGCGTTTTTCGGTTTATTTTGGAACCAGCCCAGAATTTTGGATGAATTTACAAACTACTTATGAGCTGAGAATATTGCAGTATAAAATGGGCAGAAAATATCAAAGACTTCCACATTGTGAAGCGGCATAAATAAGGTTTAATTATGATCGACGTAGGTGTCATTGGCGCAACGGGTTATACGGGAGTCGAGCTGGTCCGTCTCCTTCTTTCCCACCCTCAAATAAATCTTAAGGTTATCACTTCCGAAAAAAGCGCTGGGGTTCGATTTTCTGAAGTCTTTCCTGCTTTTTTAGGCCTCTGTGATTTGGCACTGGAGCCTTTTTATCCGCTAGAAGTTTCTAAAAAAATACAAGTGGCCTTTTTGTGTTTGCCCCATCAATCTGCCCAAGAAGCCGCAGCAAAATTACGGGAACGAGGCTTAAAGGTAATTGATTTATCGGCTGACTTCCGACTCAAATCGGCCAAAGAATACGAACAATGGTATGATAAACACTCTTATCCAAAACTTTTAGCCGAGGCCGTCTATGGGCTGCCCGAATTGTATCGGGAGAAAATTAAGGGCGCCAAGCTTATTGCCAGCCCAGGATGTTATCCGACGGGAGCCGCCTTGGCCCTTGCTCCGCTCATCAAAGAGAAGCTTATTTCCCTCGATTCTATCATTATTGACAGTAAATCGGGGGCTTCCGGAGCAGGGAGATCTGCCGCGACGGAGCTCCTTTTCTCAGAAGTGAATGAAGGAATAAAGGCCTACAAAGTAGGGCAGCATCGGCATACCCCTGAGATCGAGCAGACCTTATCGGAGCTCGCCGGGAAAAAAATATTCGTGAGTTTTACCCCGCATTTGGTGCCCATGGATCGGGGCATTTTAACCACGGCTTATGCCAAACCTTTTCGAAAGATGAAAAGCGCTGATCTTTTGAAGGTATTTAAAAATTTCTATAAAAATGAAAAATTTGTGAGAATAAGGCCAGAAGGATTTTTTCCAAATACAAAAGACGTAAGAGCCACCAACTATTGTGACATCGGCGCCATTTATGATGAGCGGGTGGATCGGGTGCTCGTGATTTCAGCGATTGATAATCTTACCAAGGGAGCTGCGGGCCAGGCCTTGCAGAACTTTAATTTGATTTCAGGCCTTGACGAAACTTTAGGACTCAAGCTTTTACCGCAGGTCCCTTAATGAAAAAGGTTATTTTTGGTTCACATGCCGAAGAAAAATTCAAACTTCTTGAAGAAAGAAATTTTCTGCTTTCCAAAAAACAGGTATTGGATTGTGTGAAAAGTCCTGATAAATTAGAACAAGGTTATCAGGGTAGAAAAATTGCCCAGAAAAAAATAAGTCAGGCGCATATCTTGAGAGTTGTTTTTCAAGAATTCACAGATCATTTAAAAATAGTTACTTTTTATCCGGCTAGGAGAACAAGATATGAAGATGAATTATAACAGAGAGGAAGATATTTTAACGGTTGAAACAGGGGAGGGGGATATCGACCATGCCGAAGAAATGGGCCCTTTTATTGTACATTTTGATGGACACGATAAGCCTGTATTGATTGAAATTATGGATGCGAGCCAATTCCTAGCTTCGGCTACTCAAGTATCCATTCAAGCAAAATCGTTAGAGATTCCTTCTCATTTATGAAAACAAAATTTATCTTTGTGACGGGTGGCGTGGTATCTTCTTTGGGAAAGGGGCTTGCCTCTGCCTCGATTGGGGCCCTCCTCGAAAACCGCGGCCTCAAGATTAATATCCTTAAACTAGACCCCTATATCAATGTGGATGCGGGCACCATGAATCCTTTCCAGCATGGGGAAGTATTTGTGCTCGATGATGGGGCAGAAACGGATCTTGATTTGGGGCATTATGAAAGGTTTACCCATGCTAATCTCACCCGCCTCAATAATGTTACGACAGGAAAAATTTATCATTCCGTGATCCAAAAAGAGCGGAGCGGCGAATATTTGGGCAAGACGGTCCAAGTGATTCCTCATATTACCGATGAAATCAAGGGCCGCATTATGAAAGTATCGCAGGATGTGGATTTGGTCATCGTCGAAATTGGGGGAACGGTTGGAGATATTGAATCCCTTCCTTTTTTAGAGGCCATACGTCAATTTCGCTACGATGTAGGCGAAGAAAATGTGATGTATGTGCATTTAACCTTGGTTCCCTATATTGCCGCCGCGGGGGAATTGAAAACCAAGCCTTCCCAGCACAGTGTTCAAAAGCTTCGTGAAATTGGTATCCAACCCCATATTTTGCTGTGTCGTACGGAACGTTCGCTCTCGAAAGAAATCAAGGCCAAAATTGCCATGTTTTGCAACTTGGCTCCCCCTTGCGTTTTTACAGCGCCTGATGTGCAAAGTATTTATGAGGTTCCCCTCGTGCTTCATGAAGAAGGGGTGGATGAGAAGATTGTAGAGCTTCTTAACATTTGGACCCGCAAGCCAGATTTGGCCGATTGGAAAGAGCTGATTGCCCGGGTTAAAAATCTCGAACAAGAAGTGACTATCGGCATTGTAGGGAAGTATGTCCATTTAACAGATAGCTATAAGAGTTTAAATGAGGCTTTGAAGCATGGAGGCTTCAAGAACAATGCGAAGGTGAATTTGAAATTTGTCGATTCGGAGGAATTGGAAAAGCAAGATCCTGCTCTTCTTTTGAGTGGGGTGGATGGGATTTTAGTGCCCGGTGGTTTTGGAGATCGAGGAGTAGAAGGCAAGATCAAGGCCGTGCAGTATGCGCGTGAAAAACAAATTCCCTTCTTTGGAATTTGTTTAGGGATGCAGATCGCCTGCATTGAATTTGCCCGCAATATTTTAGGGCTTAAAAAAGCTAATAGCCGGGAATTCGATGCGCATAGTCCTTATCCGGTGATCGACCTCATGGAAGAGCAAAAAGCGGTGCTCAACAAGGGGGCCACCATGCGGCTAGGCGCCTATCCTTGTGCCATCGAAAAAAATACCTTGGCCTTTCAGTTTTATGGAGAGAAGCTCATTTCCGAGCGCCATCGGCATCGCTACGAATTCAACAACGCTTACCGAGAAAAATTTATAGAGAAAGACTTTGTCTTCTCAGGGCTTTCCCCCGATGCTTCCCTCGTAGAAATCATCGAATATAAGCATCACCCTTATTTTATCGCCTGCCAGTTTCATCCAGAGTTTAAGTCTCGTCCCATGACTCCTCACCCTTTGTTTGATGCTTTTATTGCAAATTCTTTAGCTCATCAGCGAAAGGGAAATTGGGCGGAGCTCAAGCAAAAAAAGGAAATAGAAAATTCTTCGAGCCTCCCTGTGCTTTCCCATAAGCCCAAAAAAATGACTAAAGCCCCCAAAAAAGCCGTGATTCATTCTCGAAAAAATCGATCTTAATCCCCCCGATAATTTTTAAAAATATTCAAGGGCTTTCTTAAAAGAGCTCTTTTCCGCTTCTTGACACTCCAAAGGCAGAGGGCTATCATGAAGTTTGGAACTCATTTCAAGTAAGGTGTGTGAAATGGGCATACATTCAATAACAATTTATTCTTGCGTTTGGGAAGCCTAACATGGCCCTGGAGATTCGCCAAAACCTAAAACTTTCCCAGCAGTTGGTAATTACTCCGCAGCTTCAACAAGCTATCAAGCTTTTGCAGCTTTCAAGGATGGAGCTTTTGGAAGTGGTTCAGGCGGAGCTTTTAGAAAATCCTACCTTAGAAGAAGATGCCGAGGGAGAAGATTTTGAACAACTTAAATCCCCTGAAACCCTAACGCATGAAGATTCGGAGAGCGTAAACACCCCCGAAAAGCCCTTGAATCATGAAGCCGAAGTAATGACCAACAACAAAGAGGGCGAATTTAAAGAACCCCAAAATTTTGATTGGGAAGATTATTTAAATACTTATAATGCGCCGGAATATATCGCGAGCGGCAAAGATGATTTGCCTACCTACGAAAGCACCCTCAGCCAAAAAACAAGCTTATATGACCATCTCATGTGGCAGCTTCAACTCTCTAATTTTTCGGAAGATGAAGAGGAAATTGGCAGCCTCATTTTAGGAGAGATCAACGAAGACGGATATTTGCAAGAATCCTTGGTAAATATTGCTGAAAAGGCAAAAGTGCCCTTAGAAAAAGTAGAGGCTATTTTAGGGAAAATTCAGAAATTTGATCCTCCAGGCGTGGCGGCCCGCGACTTAAGAGAATGCCTCTTATTGCAGATTAAGTATTTTGGCCATGAGCGGGAGGCGATGGAAAAGCTTGTTTCGAATCATCTGCCCGATCTCGAGAAGAAAGATTACAAGCGCATCGCCCGCGAAATGAAAGTGCCGATGGAAAGGGTGATTCAACTCGCCAAACTCATCCATGAGCTGGAGCCCAAGCCGGGTCGGCCCTTTAGCGAATCTTCGGCCCAATACATTACGCCGGATGCCTATGTTTATAAGGTGGGAGACGAATGGATGGTGATTCTCAATGAAGATGGCCTTCCTAAGCTTCAACTTTCACCCTTTTATCGTAACATGATGCAGAAAACTCTCCATCCCAATGGGAATGGGGGGAATGGGCACGACCTCCAGGCGAATGAAAAGGAATATGTCCAAAATAAGCTTCGTTCAGCCATTTGGTTGATTCGTAGCATTCACCAGCGCCAACGCACTCTTTATAAGGTAGTGAAGGCGATTGTGAAGTTCCAGCGTGACTTCTTTGAGAAAGGGATCGGTTTTCTTCATCCCATGGTGTTACGCGATGTGGCCCAAGAAATTGGCATGCACGAGTCTACCGTATCGAGGGTTACTACCAATAAGTATGTGCATACCTCTCAAGGGATTTATGAGCTGAAGTTCTTTTTTAATAACGGCTTGCCCTCGGGGGATGGAGAGGCCATTGCCAGCGAGTCTATCAAAGACAAAATTCGCCAAATGGTGGGCCATGAAGACGCAAAATCGCCTTATTCAGACCAAGAAATTGCAGAAATGTTGAAACAACAAAAAATCGATATTGCCCGGAGAACCGTTGCGAAGTATAGAGAGATGTTAGGGATACTGCCCTCTTCAAAACGTAAACAAATGTTTTGAGAAGTTGAAAAAGTATAAGTGCTAACCCCCTAGGCGATAGCCGTTGAGGGGGAGACTCTTCCGCCTTTGGCGGAAGAGGGGGCGACGCAAGCCCCTATGAAGACAGATGTTAGGGATACTGCCCTCTTCAAAACGTAAACAAATGTTTTAAAAAAAGGGGTTTCCATGCAAATACACGTCACGTTTCGCCACCTAGAGCCTTCCCAGGCCGTCAAAGATTATGTCCAAAGCAAAACCGAAAAATTCTATAAGTTTCTTCATGAACCCATCGAGGTACACGTCATATTAGAGGTACAAAAACTTACCCATAAAGCCGAAGTGAATGTAAGGGCCAAAAATGTGAAATATCATGGGGTAGAAGAATCTCCCAACCTCTATGCTTCGATTGATCTCGTCACCGAAAAAATTGCGAGGCAAATTAAAAAACACAAGGAAATTGTAAAAGAACATAAGCATACGGCCTCTACCTACGAGGTGGCCCAGGCCTTAAACACTAGCGTTTTAGAATAATGAGTTTTTTAACAATGAAAAGCCTCTCTATCTGTGGGTGGAGAGGCTTTTTTTCGCTATTTTTACTATTTTCTTTTTGATAATTTTGGAAAGCTAGTTTAAAGCCCTTGTAATTTAACAACATCCCGGCTGACAGGCTTGTGAGTAAGGATGATTCATTAGCAAGAAGCTTATTTCATGAAACTTACTTCTATTATTCCAAAAGAGGCGATTGTCCCCCAAATGGAAGCTACCGAGAGCCATGAGGCTCTCCAAGAGCTTTCTTATTTGCTCGCCAAGCTCGATTCGAGTTTAAATGCTCAGGAAGTTTATACTCTCCTCGAAGAACGCGAAAAATTGGGTAGCACCGGCATCGGGAGCGGCATTGCTATTCCCCATGGTAAAATTCCCTCCGCCAAGAAGATGATGGGATGTTTCGGCAGAAGCCCGGTAGGCATTGATTTTCAATCTCAAGACGGAGAATTGGCCCACCTCTTTTTTGTGCTCATCGCCCCCGAAAATGTGGCGGGGCTTCACTTGAAAGTTCTCTCCAAATTGTCCCGCATGTTGAAAGATAAAACAGTGCGTGAAGGTTTAATGACCGCCAAAGGGGTGGATGAAATCTTCGAAATCTTCTTGCGCGAAGATGATAAAGGTTAGGCCTTAATCTTTAAAGGGAGTGAGTTCAATGATCAGCATTCAGGTGGCGGACTTTCTCCGTGATAATGAATATAACTTAAATTTAGAACTGGTGGCTGGGAAAAAGGGCTTGATCAAAAAAATCACTATTCCCCGCATCCAAAAACCAGGCCTTGCCCTTACCGGAGATATTTCAAATCTCCATTCGGGGCGGGTGCAGGTATTGGGTAAATCTGAAATCAACTACTTAAAAACGCTCCCCCAAAAACAGCTTAAACAGATTGTGGAAAAAATTTGCGAAGTAGATTTAGGCTGCATGGTGGTGGCTCGTGGTAATGCGATTCCGGAAGAACTCATTGAAGCGGCTGAAAACCAGGGGGTTCCTCTTTTTTCGACGAATTTACTCACCAGCACTTTTATTAATCGGGTTACCCGCTTCTTAGAAGATCGTCTTACGGCCTCCACCACCCTGCATGGCGTATTGATGGATGTGTTTGGGGTGGGAATTTTCATCATGGGGAAAAGTGGAATCGGCAAAAGCGAGTGCGCTCTCGATTTAATTTTAAAAGGCCATCGCCTGGTGGCCGATGATGTAGTGGAGATTAAGAAAAAACCTCCTTCCACCCTTTCGGGGATGGGCGCCGGCATTATTAAGCATCACATGGAGATCCGAGGCTTAGGGATTTTGAACATCAAAGACTTATTTGGCGTGGCGGCGACCCGAGATCAAAAAATGGTTGAGATCGTGGTGGAGTTGGTTGAATGGGATCCTAGCCAAGAATACGATCGTTTAGGTATTGATGATCAGCGCTATACCATTCTAGATGTAAAAATTCCTCAAGTAGTTATTCCTGTTCGCCCCGGTCGAAATATCACCACCTTAATCGAAGTGGCAGCCCGCAATCATCTTCTCAAACAGAAAGGCCACTTTTCGGCACAAGAATTTAATGAAAGATTGAATCGTGAAATTTTGGCCCAGGAAAAACTGAATAAAGATATTTGGGGAAGTTTGGAATAAGAAAATATTCTGGCCTCCTGTGCAGAACGGAGAATTTATTAAAGATTTTGTAATCGTAACGGGTGTTTCGGGGGCTGGCAAGTCTTCAGCGCTTCGCAGCTTAGAGGACATGGGGTTTTTTTGCATCGATAACCTCCCGATTGCTTTCATTCATCAATATTTACAGCAAGAAAAAGCCATTCGAAGCAAAAATTTTAGGCTTGCCATTGATATCGACAGTCGAGACGAGAATTTCTTTAAGTTATTTGAAAAAGAAATTTTAAAGATTAAAAAGAGTTTCCCTCAACTGAGAATATTATACCTTACGGCAAGTAATGCCGCACTCATCCGGCGATTTTCGGAAACCCGACGGCCCCATCCTCTTTCGCAAGGCAAGGATTTGCTCAGTGCCATTCGAAGCGAAAAAAAGAAGCATGAAAAAATTTACGCGTTGGCAGATTCTATCTTAGACACCACCGATTTAAATATTCACATTCTCGAACAAGCCTTAGTCGAGATTTTTCAGCTTCATCAAGAAAGCCCGCGATTCCCCCTTTCTGTGCTTTCCTTCGGGTATCGATATGGTATTCCCCTTCAGTGTGATTTGGTGTTTGATGTTCGTTTTCTTCCAAATCCTTATTTTATTCCGGTGTTGAAAAACTTAAATGGAAGGCAGCGTAAGGTTCAAAATTTTGTATTAGGCCGAAAGGAAACCAAGGTATTTATTCAACACTTGAAAAAACTTTTGGATTTTTTAATTCCTAAATATATTCAAGAAGGAAAATCTTATTTGACCCTGGGGTTTGGTTGCACAGGAGGAAAACATCGCTCGGTGAGTTTGGCAGAGTATTTCAAAAAATATTTTGAAACTAAAAAATATTGGGTTCACTTAGACCACCGGGATGTTTACAAAAAATGAAGGTTGGAATCATCATTGTTAGCCATCATGATATCGGCGAGGAACTTCTCAGAGCCACAGAGTCGATCGTCCAAGAAAATATTTCCTTCCAAAGCGTTGCCATTTTCCCCTCCGATTCTTTGGAGCTTGCCCAAAAAAAGATTGCAGATGCCATGCAGGCCGTAAATCAAGGCGAAGGGGTGCTCATTTTATCGGATTTGTTTGGCGCCAGCCCTTGCAATGCCTGCCTGCCTTTTTTAAAAAAGGGGAATGTAGAACTGGTAACAGGAATGAATCTTCCCATGGTGATAAAGCTTTTTAGCCTTCAAGAACGAATGAACTTAAGGGAGCTAGCCGATTTTATTGTGGAATACGGGCGAAAAAATATTCGAAAGGCGACGAGTTTGGTCCCTTGACGAGGAAAGGAAAAGATGCCGGAACTAAGCCAAGATTTTATCATCACCAATAAACTCGGCATGCATGCCAGAGCCGCCGCCTTGCTGGTAAAAACGACAAGCCAGTTTAGCTCGGAAGTTTTCATCTCGGCCCGCAAGCAAAGCGTAAATGGAAAATCGATCATGGGTGTGCTCATGCTCGCGGCATCTCAAGGAACCAAAATTAAAGTAACAGTGAATGGAAAGGACGCCTCGAGTTGCATGGCGGCTATTGCGAAAATCATCCAAAATAAGTTTGGTGAGGAATAATTGAAACAAAAACGATCCCCTAAAAAATTGAAGCGCCCTTCAAAGCCCCTCAAGGGTATTGGGGCGGCCCCCGGCATTGTGGCGGGCACTGCCTATGTTTTAGAGCGCCGGGAAATTTCGATCCCTCAATATTGGATTTCTAACAAGGAAGTCGTCACCGAAACGGCGCGCTTCGTGGCGGCAGTGGATCAGGCTCGCGAAGAGCTCAAAAAAATCAAGGATAGGCTTTGTAAATATGGGGGGCGCGATCAAATTTATATCCTCGATTCTTACACCCTGCTTCTCCAAGATGAAATGCTGGTCAAAAATACAATTACGTCGATTAAAACAGAGCGGATCAATGCCGAATGGGCCCTTCATAAAACCCTCGAAAAGATAAAATCGGTGTTTAACAATGTGGCCGAAGAATATTTTCGGGAGAGAAAAAGCGATGTGGATTATGTGGGGAATCGTATTCTTAAAAAATTACTGGGGGGAGAAGAAGAGCTTTTCAAGAATATCCCTTCGAAATCCATTATCGTCGCCCACGATTTGTCCCCCGCCGACAGCGCCCAGTTGATGAAGTTTCAAGTACATGGTTTCGTGCTCGAGCTCGGGGGCAAAACTTCTCATACCGCCATTGTGGCGAGAGCGCTTCACTTGCCGGCGGTAGTGGGCTGCTCTAATGTATTGAGCAAAGTGAAGACGGGAGATGAATTAATCATCGATGGTGCAAGAGGGCTTTTGCTTATAAACCCAAGCGCCTCCCAAAGTCATCATTACGATCTCGCTCGAAAACATGATGCGGATGTAGAGCGAATGCTACTCAAAGAAATCCATTTGCCTGCCCAAACCCAAGATGAATTTAGGATTCAACTTTTGGCGAATATGGAGCTCACTGAAGAAATTGAATCTCTTAAGATGCATGGGGCAGAAGGAGTGGGGCTTTATCGAACCGAGTTTTTATTTTTGAATCGCTCTGTTCCCCCCACCGAACAAGAGCAATTTGAAGTCTATAAAACCGTCTTGAAATCGGTTTATCCTCATTCAGCCACCATCCGCACCTTAGATATTGGAGCAGATAAAGTTCCCACTCACCATCCCTACGAGAAAGAAGTGAATCCGGCACTGGGGCTTCGCGCGATCCGTTTTTGTTTTCAAGAGAAGGATCTTTTTAAGCAACAACTTCGGGCCTTGCTTCGGGCGAGCGTCTACGGAAAATTGCGAATCATGTTTCCCATGATTTCGAGCATATCAGAGTTACGCCTGGCCAAACAAATGTTGGAAGAAGCTAAAAAAGAAGTGGGTCGCAAAAGGCAAGAATATGACCCTCATTTGAAGCTGGGAATTATGATTGAAGTTCCAGCAGCTATTTTTATTGCCGAAGAATTGGCCAAAGAGGTGGATTTTTTCAGCATTGGCACTAACGATCTCATTCAATATTGCCTGGCAGTAGACCGAGGGAATGAAAATGTGGCATATCTTTACAAGCCCTTGCATCCGGCTATCTTGCGAATGATCCGCCGGGTGGTCGAAGTGGCGCACGAAGAAAGAATCGAAGTGAGCGTTTGCGGGGAAATGGCCAGCGAACCCCTTTATGTGCTTATCTTGCTGGGCTTTGGCTTGAACGCCCTCTCGATGAATGCCCTTTCCATTCCTCGAGCCAAGAAAATCATTCGTTCGGTGAGTTTTAAGGATGCCAAAAACTTGCTCGATCAGGCCTTGCAAATAAACGATGAAGGAGAAATTGAAAACTTCGTTAAAAAGGAAATGCAGCGCTTCATTCCGAAAGATTTCATCGATTTTTCAAGGGGCTAGCGGGTTTGATTGCCCTTGACATTTCCCCCGTGCTTTAGATACCTTGCCCCTCATTTGAGAAAACGAGGTCTTAAAAACCGTCTTATAAAAAGGAGAAAAACCGTGCCACCCACCCGACATTTTTTTACGAGTGAGTCCGTCACTGAAGGTCATCCCGATAAAATTGCCGACCGTATTTCCGATTCAGTGCTCGATGCGATCTTGAGCCAAGATCCCAAGGCCCGAGTGGCTTGCGAAACCTTGATTACTACCGGTTTTGCCCTCATTTCAGGTGAAATCACCACCAACGCCCAAATCAATTACACCGATATTGCTCGTCATGCCATTCAAGAGATTGGCTACGATGATAGTGCCAAAGGCTTTGACTACCATACTTGCGGAATTTTACTTTCAATTGATAAGCAATCCCCCGATATTTCGGCAGGGGTTACAGAAGGGGAAGGCTTGTACAAAGAACAAGGGGCAGGGGATCAAGGCCTTATGTTTGGTTATGCTTGCACAGAAACCCCCGAACTCATGCCTATGCCAATTTGCTTTGCCCATCGTCTTACCCACAGGCTTGCCGAGGTGAGAAAAAATGCCACCCTCAAATTCTTGAGGCCTGATGGGAAATCTCAAGTGACCGTGGAATACGAAGGAGATAAAGCCCTTCGCGTAGATACGGTGGTGGTTTCTACCCAGCATAATCCGGAAATTTCTCATGAAGAACTCAAGCAGGCCCTCCTCGAAGAAGTGATTAAAAAATCCATCCCCGCCCACTTGCTCGACGATAAAACCCGTTACTTTGTAAACCCCACCGGACGTTTCGTGGTGGGAGGGCCTCAAGGGGATTGCGGTCTCACCGGCCGTAAAATCATTGTAGATACTTACGGGGGCATGGGCCGCCATGGGGGAGGGGCGTTTTCTGGAAAGGATCCCACCAAGGTGGATCGTTCTGCTTGCTATATGGCTCGTTATATCGCAAAAAATGTGGTGGCCAGCGGTGCTGCGACTCGCTGTGAGGTGCAACTCGCTTACGCCATTGGTTATCCGGAACCCATCAGTGTTTATGTGGAGACTTTTGGCACAGAGAAAGTGGCCACTGAAAAAATTTCACAGGCCGTGAGAGAAAATTTTCCCCTGTCTCCTTCGGGCATTATTAAAGCCTTGGATTTGCGCCGGCCGATTTACGCAAAAACGGCGGCTTATGGCCATTTTGGCCGGAGTGAGCCAGAATTTACTTGGGAAAAAACCGATAAGGCTGAAAGTTTAAAGAAAACTTTGGGAATATAAAAAGAATTTATGCTTCGATAGGCTTACCATGTCCCCTCTCGGACATCCTGAGGCTCTCGAAGAGATCAAGAGCAAAAATATGTCTAACCAAGCTGTTTCAAAACTTGAAAATCATGATTTTAAAGTGGCGGATTTAGATCTAGCCGATTGGGGCCGTAAGGAAATCGAGCTCGCCGAAATTGAAATGCCGGGTCTCATGGCGGTGAGGGCAAAATACAAAAAGACTCAACCCTTAAAAGGCGCGCGCATTGTGGGTTGCCTGCACATGACCATTCAAACAGCGGTGCTGATCGAAACCTTGGTGGAATTGGGGGCGGAAGTGCGATGGTCTTCTTGCAATATTTTTTCTACGCAAGATCATGCCGCCGCCGCGATTGCAAAAGCTGGAATTCCCGTTTTTGCCTGGAAGGGTGAAACAGAAGAAGAATATTGGTGGTGCGTGGAAGAAAGCCTTAAATTTTCCGAAGGCCCCAACCTGTTGCTCGATGATGGAGGCGATCTCACCCAAGTGGTTCATCAAAAACACCCTGAGTTGCTCAAACATATCAAGGGAGTGAGCGAAGAAACAACCACCGGCGTCCATGCCCTTTATAAAATGTTGGAAAAGAGCGAGCTTAAAATTCCTGCCATTAATGTAAACGATTCTGTCACCAAATCGAAATTCGATAATCTCTATGGCTGCCGAGAATCGCTTGCCGATGGAATCAAGCGCGCGACCGATGTGATGATCGCCGGCAAAGTGGTGGTAGTTGCTGGATACGGAGATGTGGGTAAAGGTTGCGCTCAAGCCATGCATAATTTCGGTGCGCGAGTGATTGTGACTGAAATTGACCCCATCTGTGCCCTGCAAGCGGCGATGGCAGGTTATCAAATCACCACCATGGAAGAAGCCTGCAAAATCGGAGATATTTTTGTGACTACCACGGGTTGCAAAGATATTATTCGCATCGATCATCTAGAAAAGATGAAAAACTCCGCCATCGTTTGTAACATTGGCCATTTCGATGTAGAAATTCAGGTAGCCCAATTGAATGCCTACCGGGGAATCCAGAAAACCGAAATTAAACCTCAGGTAGATAAATACACTTTCCCTGACGGCCACTCCATTATCTTGCTGGCCGAAGGAAGGCTCGTGAATTTGGGTTGTGCGACGGGCCATCCTTCTTTCGTGATGTCCAATTCCTTTACCAATCAGGTTTTGGCCCAAATCGCCCTCTTCACCCAAAAGCATGAGGTAGGAGTGACGGTGCTCCCCAAAGTTTTGGATGAAGAAGTGGCCCGTCTGCATTTGGAAAAATTGGGTGTGAAGCTGGAGAAGCTTTCCCCCGAACAGGCGAAATATTTGGGTGTTAATATCGAAGGGCCCTACAAGCCAGATTATTATCGATATTAAAAGAAAAGATTATGGGTGATTATTAGGCCCTTCCCTTAAAGCGGAGGGCCTTTTTTATGCCTTGATATTTCAGAGAATTTCAAGACTGATATCTACCGCGGGTGCAGAATGGGTAAGAGCGCCGATCGAAATGAAATCGACGCCGGTTTGGGCCACGGATCTTACATTATGAAGGTTGATGTTTCCCGAGGCTTCCAGGATCGCACGGCCACGATTCTGAATCACTGCCATGCGCATATCATCTAAGCCCATGTTATCCAGTAAAATCCAATCTGGTTTTGCTTGAAGGGCTTCATCGAATTCTTTGAGATTTGTCACTTCGACTTCAATTTTCTTTTTTTTCTGATGATGTTTTCTGACTGCTTCAATGGCTTTTGTGATCGATCCGTAAAGAGCTAAATGGTTGTCCTTGATTAAATAGGCATCATCAAGGCCCATTCGATGGTTGAGGCCCCCCCCCATTTTTACCGCGTACTTCTCGAGGCTTCTCCAAGCGGGCAGGGTTTTGCGTGTATCTAATATTTTTGCGGAAGTTCCTTGAATGCTTTGTACAAACAAGAATGTTTGTGTGGCAATGCCGGAAAGATGCTGTAAAAAATTGAGGGCTGTCCTTTCGGCACTGAGGAGAGAAGAAGCAGGACTTAAGATTTGGGCAATTTCATCTCCTTCTTCGCATTGGCTCCCCTCTTTTTTAAGGGGTTTAAATTGGATTTTTGGATTTACCTTTTTAAAAACAGCTTGGGCCATTCCCAAGCCAGCTAAGATGAAGGCTTCTTTTGCCAGCAAGAGTGCTCTTGCCTTCGGATCTTTTTTCGAAAAGAGGGCGTAGGTCGTGATATCGCCAGAACCGATGTCTTCTTTCAAGGCAAGTTCGAGGAGCTTTTTTTCAATGGGACCCCAAGGGGCAGAAGATTTCATAAAAGGTTTAAGGCTTCTTCGATTTCAACTTTTTGTCGTTTCTTTTTCTCTAATTCGCTTTGGGTTTCCCCAACCAACTCTTCGGGGGCGTTTTCTAAAAAGCTCGGAAGGCCAAGCTTGTTCGATAGGAGGGAGATGTCTTTTTGAGCTTTCTCCAATTTCTTTTTTTGACGAGCTTTTTCTTTTTCAATATCAATCAATCCAGTGAGAGGAATAAAAAGGATTAAGTCGGCGCTGTTGACCAAGCCCTTGGCGACGGGTTCATGGGGAGGAGTATCTACGAATTTAATCTCAGCGATCTTTGCTAACTCCTGAATGCGGGGCAGCAAGGCTTCCATCTGTTTTTTAGTTTCAAGCTTCGCCATGATTTGAGTGCGTATTTTTTCTTTCGGATTTACTCCGGTTTCTGCCCGAATGTTTCGAATCGAAGAAACCACTTCTTTCATCAGCTCTGTTCGATGAAAGGCTTCTTTGTATTTTTTTTGTTTTTCAGAACTCAAATTTTTAGGAAACGAGCTGAGTGAAATAGAGAGGCAGGGCCGATTAGGCAAGCGTTGCCAAAGTTCTTCCGTAATGAAGGGCATGAAAGGATGCAAGGCTTTCAAAAGTTCGTCAAAAACTTTGAGGGCAAATTGAGCGCAAGAAATTTTTTGCTCTCCTTCGCTGTATAAGCGCGATTTGATCAGCTCTAAGTACCAATCGCAGAAAACATGCCAAATGAAATTATAAAGGCCATGCGCCGCCTCATTGAATTTATAATCGCTGATGGCCTGTGATACTTGGGTTACGCATTCAGAGAGTTGCACGAGAATCCATTGGTCTTCTTCACTTTGAGGCAGGGCTTCTTCTATTTCCTTTCCAGTCTTCACGAGGGGCAGAGCCGTTGAATACAAAAACCGCGCAGCATTCCAGATTTTATTACAGAAGTTGCGGTAGCCTTCTACACGTTGTTCATCGAGTTTAATGTCACGCCCTTGGGCCGCAAAGGCAGCGAGGGTAAAACGCAAGGCATCGGTGCCGTTTTTTTCCATCAATTCGAGCGGATTGACTACGTTTCCCTTCGACTTGCTCATTTTTTGGCCTTGAGCATCCCTTACAAGCGCGTGGATGTAAACATCCCGGAAAGGAGGCTGCTTCATGAATTTGAGCCCCATCATCATCATGCGCGCTACCCAAAAGAAAATGATATCGAAGCTCGTGACCAGCACATCGGTGGGATAATAAGTTTCAAGTAATTTTGTTTTTTCGGGCCAACCGAGAGTAGAAAAAGGCCAGAGGGCAGAAGAAAACCAGGTGTCGAGCACATCGGGATCTTGAGTAATTTCCTTGGAATGACAAACATGGCAGGCTTTAGGATCTTGGTGTGCCACCGTGATATGGCCCTCGCCACAGTACCAGGCGGGGATTCGATGCCCCCACCAAATTTGCCGGGAGACGCACCAATCTTTGATATTTTCCATCCAGGCGTAATAAGTTTTTGCCCAATGTTCGGGGAAAAATCGGGTTTTCCCGCTCCGCACGGCTTCAATGGCAGGTTTGGCGAGAGGCTCTGCTTTTACGAACCACTGCATAGAAAGATAAGGCTCCACCACCGTTTTGCAGCGATAACAGTGGCCCACCTTATTTTTGTGGGCCTCTATTTTTTCCATCTGGCCCATTTCTTCAAGCAGCTTCACAATTTCGTTGCGGGCCTTAAAGCGGTCTTGGTTTTCGAAGGGGCCCGCATTTTCATTCATCTGGCCTTTTTCGCCCAGCACATTGATGCGCTCTAAGTGATGCCTTTTGCCCACTTCGAAATCGTTGAAGTCGTGAGCCGGCGTGATTTTCACCACGCCACTTCCGAATTCTTTATCGACATAGGAATCTGCAATAATGGGAATCAAACGCTGAACAAAAGGAACCAGCACCGTTTTGCCGATAAGATGTTTGTAGCGATCATCTTGTGGGTTTACGGCAAGAGCAGTATCTCCCAGGAGAGTTTCAGGCCGAGTGGTGGCGACTGTTAAAAAATGTTCGGGATCTCCTTCAAAAAAATATCGGATATGCCATAAATGCCCGTTTGTTTCATGGTAATCTACTTCCAGATCTGAAAGAGAGGTTTGGCAACGAGGACACCAATGAATCAGGCGTTGATCGCGGTAGAGCAATCCGTCTTCATAAAGAGTGACAAACACTTCGCGAACAGCTCGAGAAAGCCCTTCATCCATCGTAAAGCGCTCACGAGACCAATCGAGAGAGGCCCCGAGTTTTTTGAGTTGGGAACGAATGGTGCCGCCCGATTCTTCTTTCCATTTCCAAACACGTTTTACAAATTCTTCGCGACCCAAATCGTAGCGAGAAAGCCCCTCGAAGCCTAATTGGCGTTCCACCACATTTTGAGTGGCGATGCCGGCATGATCGGTGCCAAACACCCACAAAACGTCGTCTCCTTGCATGCGCCGGTGGCGAACGATGATATCTTGGAGCGTATTATTGAGCGCATGCCCCAGATGCAAAGTTCCCGTGATGTTGGGGGGAGGAATCACGAGGGAGAAGGCTTTTTTACCTTTTGGATCTTGGGGGGCAATGCTCACCCCTTTTTCAACCCAAATTTTACTCCAACGCTCTTCTACCTCGTGGGGCAGATAAACTTTTTCCAGCTCAGTAGTCATTTTTTTTCTAATCCCCCTCTTGAGATCAAGGGGAGAGATTATCTTGTTAATCGTTCGATTTCTTCCTTAATTAATTTTTCGGCCATTGCTGGCACGATTTCGCGGATGGCTTTTTCAAGGGCCTCCTGGGTTTTTTGAGCCAGCTTTTCCTGGCTAAGACTTAAGGCAATTGCTTGTTCTATTTTTTCAGAAACATTTTCTTCCATAATTACCTCCAGAAATGGGGGCTGTATCCCCAGGTTTTCAAAAATGCCTTCTAACTCTTTACTTAAAAAAGGGCGTCGTAGCTTGAAAGCGCGGGAATGAATCCGAACAGGAATTTGTTTTTCGCGCCTTTCTAAAATTAGAATCGGAAGCCTTGTAATGCGCCCATCTGCGAGCAAGTTTAGGAGGATAGAACGAGCAGGCCCCGGCCCTTTAGAGAGGAATGCTTCATCCACAATCGCTAATTGTAAAGGCCTGTTTTCATCGATGAAGAAGCTCGGTTCTTCCCATAAATCTAAAATATGCTTGGCATAGGGCTTTAGCCATTCCGCGAACAGTTTTCGGTAAGTAAAAGAACATTCGGCAATCAATATCTGATCAAGTTTCATAGAACACCTTATGAATCAAAGAGGAGAAATAAGATCTATCCTAGCAATTGTGCTTGTCAAATTAAAGTTGATGAGGGAATGGCTTATCTAAAGGTGAAAATGTTACTCAAAAAATTAAAAAAAGTCATCCCTTGGTTGATGGCGGCGGGCTTGCTGGCCTATCTTTTTTATAAAATTCCGCCTTCTGGAGTTATAAATGCCTTGGCGCATGTGAATCTTATTTTTTTTATTTCGTATGCCTTGATTTATTTCTTTTTGGTGATGATGATCGACGTTTTTTCACTCTCGAGAGTGCTCACTCAATTTTGTGTGCCCATTTCTTTTAAAGAAATGCTCCCGCCTCGCGCGGTGAGTTATCTCCTTTCTTTACTGAATTATAATGCGGGTCAAGCGGGGCTTGCCTACTTCTTAAAGCGAAACAAGTCTGCCTCCTTTTTTAGCGCGATGGGATCTATTCTTTTTATCATGATTATTGATTTGAACTGGGTGGTTTTATTGGCCTTCCTGGGAACTTTTTTTATCCAGCTCCATTTTAAAGGATGGGATGTGAGCCATTGGGTGAGGCAGGTGGGTTTCGTAGTTTTCGGAAGCATGCTCCTCAATCTTGCCTTTTGGCGGTCTTGGTTCGGGAAAATTTTTCCTTGGAAGGTAAAAATGCGCTGGGTGGATTGGATTCGAGGTCGGCATCTTTTTCAAACCTTCCATGAAGCGACCCCTTTCGATTATTTAAAAATTGCTCTCTATCGTTTTCCGCTGCACGTAGTGATTATCGTATCCTTTTATTTTGGGGTAAGGGTGTTTGATGCCTTCATCGATTTTCCAACTATTTTGGGGACTGTGCCGGTGGTGCTGCTTATCGGAACCATTCCCGTCACTCCGGGAGGCCTAGGCACGGTTCAGGCGGCGACGATCGAGCTTTTGAAAGATCATGTGAGTGGAGGAATTCTTTCTAGTGGGCAAGTGAGCGCTTCCGAAATATTATTTGCCATGTCGCTTTCTTGGATGTTTGCGAATTATTTCTTAAAAGCCCTGATCGGGCTTGTCTTTTTAAATAAAGTAGATCGAGAATTGTTTAGGGAAGAGTGAGTGATTAACTAAAAAAATTTCTTCAAGATAGGCGTTTCATATCCGTTCTTGTTCTGAAAAATTTCCTCAATCAATTTCTTCCATCCTAGCTTTTCTAGTTTTTTGTAGAAAAGCTTGAACCCGTTTCCGTAAACCGGGTCCTTACTGCTGAGCATTTTTTTGATTTTTTGTTTTGAAAATTCAGAAGCATCTTGAAGATAAACGGCATGGGCAGCCAGTTCGCAGAGCCCTTCGGCGTAAAGGGGAGAGAATTTGATATGTTGTTCGTGTTGCCAAACGTGGAGAAGCTCGTGGGCGAGCACCGCTTCGAATTCAATTTTGGGGAGGCCATTTAAAATTCCAATTTGATGGGTGGCCCCGATGCGTTTCTGATCGCTAAAGTGAAATTGCGTAAGAGTGAGGCCCGCCGTGTTTCTTTTGCGAGAGTGCGAAGCAAGAGAGTGTTGGTGAGTTAGCACGATCCTCATATTTTTAGGAATCCCTTTGAAACCAGTTTTCTCCAAAAGATCGAGAACTCTTCTTCGCGATTTGTTGGCAGTGATATCGTCTGTAATAGCTTTTTTTTTGCACAAACCACAGATGAATCTTCCATCGGAATATTGATAAGCCCCCCCGGAAGCGTGGCGAGACATAATCCGATCGCAACTTCCACAAAATGAAATGCCATGCGCGAGATGCGCAGCATTATTCCAAGTATCTTGGATGATTTTTCCTGAGAGTTTTTCTTTGCAGACACAGCAAAGAGGGAGCTGTTTTTGTGAGAGGACGAGCCCTTTTTTTCGGAAGAAAAAAGATAACATATTGAATGAATTTTATAACATAATGAAGAGAAGAGAACAAAGTAGGAAATAACGCGCCGCACCGCTTTCACTCTATATTTGCTCTTGGTACATTTTGCTAAAATGTGTTAAGATGATCTGGTCAGCCTTGGCTTACATTCAATGATGGGAATCAGGGAGGGCGGGAATGGCCGAAAAGAAGTTAATCAATCAGCCGATAGGCGTTGAGGGGGAGGGGGCCACGCGAGCCCCTGTAATCATCGAAGAAGTTCCCAATTTACAACTTTATTTCCATGAGCTTATTCAAGAAGCCATCGGGCATCAACATCTGCAGGCCGACGAACACATTTCATTTTATTTAGTCAATCTCCTATCGCATTTTACGAAAACCGAACACATTCAGCGAAGGGAAGACGGTGAAGAAACGCCGCTGGCCATCTTATTTTGCAAGGCTCAGGAAGAAAGCCCCGAGGAGAGAGCTCGGCTCCTAAAATATTTGGGAGATTTTTCATTGCTTATTTCTGGGTTTTTTCAAGATAGCCTCAGCCGCAAAATCGTGGACGTCGATTACTACATGAATATGGGAGGCTCAGCCTATTCCCAGCTTTCTACTTTAGGTGTTTTCAAAAAACAGCCCACTCTTTTTAACCAACTTTTCTCAGAACTTTCTGATCGCTTTGTGCAATGGGTAGATGTGATTTCCGAAGTGAGCGAGGCAAGCCGCATTAATTCTCACCAAAATTTACTCAGGCTCTATGAAAAATGGATACGAACCGGCAGCCATCGCTTAAAAGAGATTTTATCGGAAAAAGGGGTAATTCCCGTGAATGGCCTCAAGCCGGAGTTTATTCAATAGATGCTCGGTCGCATTCAAAATGAATTAGAAAGAATTTACGGCATTTCCTGTTCGGAGTGTGTCGAAGATTTCTTGCTCACCGAAACGACGCCCTCTTCTATTTTGCCCATTCATCCTTGGATACACCATACCGAAGAGGCTCTGCTCGTGGAGCAATCGGAAGATAATCTCGACGTGGGTTTATGGGTTAAGCCGAACTTGCTTGAGTGGAGTGGCCAGCAATCTTGGGAAGAATTGTGGGAAAAAGATCTTTCCGAAGACACGCTGCAAAAGATGGGGCCTTTGATCGAAGGGGTGAGCCATTTTGTCTACCTTCTTTGGAAAGCGGGGCGCGACCATTGCGTGACTCAACTGGAATTAGAGTTACAGGCGGAGGTGGATAAGTTTATTTTATTTTCCTCGGGCTGGGGAAAGCATCAAAGCCGAAAAGTAATGCAAATTTTATTCGAAGAAGCTCGTTGGATTCCTCAATTGAGCGATGGAGAGAAAGAAAGATACCATACTGCTGTGAAATTTGCCTCCCAATATTGCGAGAGTTTGAGAGAAAATTATTTGAATCATTCCGCAGAAGAACTTCTGCCCGAACTTCGCTCCTTTTACCGTATGGGCCAGTCAGAAAAAATCTGGCATATTCGTCATTAAAATCTTTGGTCACTGGCCAGCGTTTTTAAAAAATGTGAAAAAAAACTCGCCTTAAGGAACAAAGCAAGGCAATCCATGAAACGATTCAACGTGAAAGTGATTCCCCGTTCTTCTAAGAATGAGGTGCTGGAAATAGAATCGGGAAAATTGAAAGTGAAATTAATGGCTCCTCCCGTAGACGGAAAGGCTAATCAAGCCTTAATCGAACTTTTAGCGCAACACTTTGGGGTGAAAAAGAGCGCCATCCGTATTCTTCGCGGTGAAGCTTCCCAAAACAAAATGATTGAGATTGCTCTCTAGCTTTGCTTAGAAGTGTTGCATGATGAAAAAGCCGTCTTTTCGGGGTTTTCTTTTAACAGTGATCTTATTTTTGAGTTTTTCTTCTCCTTCACAAGCCTTAGAACAAAAAGGAATGGCCCTCGGCTTATTTTCTAAAGATGAGGGTTTTTCTTATTTAGAAGATTTGAAGGCGATGAAAGAAATGGGGATTAGCGATGTTCTCCTCATCGTTTCTTGGTATCAACATGATATCAACGCAAATGAACTCAGGCCGCTGGCCTACGACGGCAAAAATGATATTTATACCATTTCAGATCGCAAGCTCGAAGAGGTGATCGGACAGGCCGAATCGCTAGGAATGAAGGTGGTCATTTTCCCCATCATTCGCTTAGAAGTAAGAAATGGCAACGACTGGCGGGGGCTCATTAAGCCCACTGATTTTAAGCTTTGGTGGGAAAGCTATCAAAATTTCATTTTGCATTATGCTCACATTGCACAAGCTAAGAAGGTGGCGGCTTTTTCGGTGGGAAGCGAATTGCTTTCCCGCGAGAAAGATACCTATCAGTGGAAGGCTCTCATTGCGGAGGTGAGAAGAATTTACAAGGGAAAACTCCTCTACAGCGCCAACTGGGACCATTATGAACACCCCGAATTTTGGCCGGATCTCGATTATATTGGAGTGACCGCTTACTACGAAATTTCGAAAACGCGTAAGCCCACCTTAAAACAGCTCAAGCATAGTTGGAAGAAAATCCAACGCCAATTAAGTCGTTGGAAGAAAAAATACCCGAACGAGCCTTTTTTATTTACGGAAATTGGCTATCCGAGCGTAGATGGTGGGAGCATGTATCCCTGGAATTATTTTTTGGAGGGAAGGCCCGATGTGAATGAACAGGCGCTTGCCTACCGTGCTTTTATCGACACCTGGAAGAACTCAAAAGATTTGGCGGGAGTTTATTTTTGGGTGTGGTGGGGAAATGGCGGAAAGAAAGACAATAGTTATACTCCGCGAAATAAGCCGGCAGGCAAGTTAGTAGAAAAATGGTATAAAGAGCCGGTACTCCAATGAAAAAAACTTTTTTTATCTTGATTCTTTTTATTTCCGCCTGTGGGGGCGGTGGCCAGAATATCGATACCACCTTTCTCAACACCGATTCTCCCCAAGTCGTTGTGATAGCAGCCCTTCCCAATAGTGCCAAAGTAGGCTCTACCATTCAGGTGCAGGGAATCGGCTTTTCACCGGTGATGAATCAAAATGTGATTTTGGTGGCCGGCACTAGCACTGCCGCCACGGCCTACTCTCTGGTGGCTTCTCCCAGTACGTCAGGGGGGGCTACCGATCAACTGAGCTTTGTCTTGCCCAGCCAAGCTTCCGTGGGCAGCAGTACTCTACAAGTTTTGGTGGGGGAAAATCCTTCCAATGCGATTGCTTTTACAGTTGAAAGCCCTTAAAGAGAAGAGTAGCTTTCCTTCTTATGATTTCGAAGAACACAATCGGATGGCTCATTTCTTTCTTGTTTTTTTCTCAAAACGGATGGGCAGATTCGTTTATGTATCGGGATCAGGCCATACGACATCAATTTATGACGCACAAAGCTGCCAATTTGAATCGTGTGGATCCTCGAATCAAATACCTGCCTTCCAAAAAAGCCAATAACTGTTTGCAGTATACCATGGGAGTTTGCACTCTCACGGAACCCCAAAATTATGGGCGCGTTAAATACAACAATGCCAACCGAAAACAAGATCCCAGCAAGAAATTAGGTTTCCAGTCGGCAGAATATTGGAGTAATTAGCCTATTCCATCTTTTCAGTAGGCAAATAATCTTGTTTATAAATTTTGAGAGCCGCCAAAAAAACCGCGACGGTGATAGGGCCCAGGAGAATTCCAATAGGCCCCACTAAACTCAAGCCCCCGATAATCGATAAAAACAATAAGACAGGATGGATTTTATTTTTACCCCGCATGAGAAGGGGTTTGAGCACATTATCTACGCTTGAAATAATCAGGGCTCCATAGAGAGAAAGGTAAATGGCACTTTGAGTGTGGCCAGTAAGAAAAAGGATGATGGCCGCGGGTACCCAGACGCTGCCGGCACCTAAAATGGGAATGAAAGAAAAGAGAAAAGTAAGAGTTCCCCACACCAAAAAACCTTGTACATGGAGAAAATAAAAAGCGAGCCCTGCGAGGAGGCTTTGAACCAAAGCCGTAATGAAAGAGCCGTAGACAACGGCATAAATCATATCTTTCATTTCATGGGCGAGGGTTTGCTCATGTTGATTGCTCAAGGGAGACAGCCGCATGAATTCCTGGTAGAGAGCTTTGGCCTCCACAAAAAGGAAGAAAATAACGATGAGCATGATGAAGCTTTCTACAAAGAAGGTCAGCGTTTGAGCTAACACCCCTGGAGAATATTTGTAGACGTAATACCCGAATTGCTTCACCGCATTCGCCGCAACGGCGCGCAGATTTATATCTACATGAAAGGTTTCTTCCAGCCGAGAGAGATAATCTTGTATGTTCACACTCCATTGTTGGACATTGTCAAGCAGGTGCGCTTTATCCACGAACTGCACCGATTGATCCACCAAGCCTAAGATTTGGTTTGTCACCAAAGAAGCGATGAGGCCCGTGGGAACAAAAATGAACGCGGTGACCACAAAGGTGGTGAGAAAGCTCGCCGCGTAAGCATGCCCGCGGCAAATTTTAAGGAACCAATCGTAGAGAGGGTAAAATAAAAGGACCAAAATAAAGCCGACGATAATGGGCATGAAGAAGGGCTTGAGAATAAACAAGAGTAAGGTGAAGATTCCTAGCAAAATGATAATGAAAGCTCGCTTTTGGAGTTGAGATTGATTCATGGTAATTTCCAACCGGTGGAGGGTGAAGTTTTACTTTCTGCTTTATTGCTTTCGACTTTAAGCCCGAGATATTGATTCCATCTTTCTTGCAATTCTTGCTTGCGGGCTTCTTTGTTGGCAGAGGTATAGAGTTGATCAAATTCCGACCACGCTTGAGCCTCGCGTCCGGTTAACAAATAATCCAGCACGATTTGAAGAACGGCTGTTTCATTAAATCCATTGGCAAGCATCTCTTTCTGTTCTGCAATATCTTTGTCAAACACCTTCGGGTATTTTTTGTCGACATTGATATATTTTCCATTCACTAAAGCAAATATTTGAGGAGGAGCGGGGCTTGCCGAAAATGGAATTCCCTTGAGATAGGTAAATTTTGCATTGCCGGCGATGATTTGCCATTGCCCATTGCCATCCAGATCTTGAAGTTTAATTGTTTCTCCATAGTCCATCAATTTTAATTCACCCAACTTTTTTAAAACTTTCCCCAGAGAAAAAATTTGATAAGTATAGCAACAATGTGCCCCGGCGCTGTAAGTGCGCAAAACAAGATCTTCCAAGCCATCTTTATCAACATCGAGCAGAGTGCCGGGGGCCCAGCCTGAGATATTTTCCTTGGGATCTGGCTCAATCAAGACGTCTTTTATTTCTACTTTCACGTTTCCGTTCAAATCTTTAATAAGGGCTTTGGTACTTTCAATGCCTAAGGGAGCTGTGGGATTGTCTTGAGTGATAATCTCTACGCGGTAATTCGGAAAGTTTTTCGCTTTTTGAACTCGCCAAGCATGTGCAGGCTGAGAGGCGGGTGGCAAGCTAGCTTGTGAGCTGGGGGGGGCCGCTTTGAGAAGAAAAGGGGCTGAAAAAATTGCAAAAAATATTCCCCAAAATAGTTTGGCATGCATGGAAGTGAATTATTCTTCAGGGCTGCTTTGAAGTCAATTTATAATCCAGAACTTAAATCCACTTTTTCTTTTTAAAGAATGCAATCATGCTTAAGACGAGCCCCCCCATTACTCCCCAAATGATATAGTAGCCATACTTCCAATGGAGTTCAGGCAGGTATTCGAAGTTCATGCCATAAACACCCACAATGAAGGTGAGGGGAAGAAAGATGGTGGCGGCGATGGTGAGGCGTTGCATCACGAAATTCAATTGATTGGAAGATTCTGTCATCTTGATGGTGAGCATGGCCGCATACACATCGAAAACCGAGGCGGCATGGTCTTTCAAATTATCTAATTCGTGGAGCAGGGCGTTCATGTCATCCATCACACTTTTAAAGAGAGAATGGTCTTCTTTAGAAAGAAAAAGCACATTGGTTTTTTCGGAGAGTTGGCGGATCACTTCCCTTTGCGGAAGCAAACTCCGGCGCATGGTAGTGACCAGTTTCTTGAACTTTAAGATTTGATCGAGCACTTCTTGTTGGGCCCCTTTCAAAACCGTTTGCTCAATGCCTTCGAGGTCGTCTTGCCAGCGTTCAATCACCGGCAAATAATCGCGAATAGTGTTTTCGAGGAGATGAAAGAGGGCATGGCCCGTCGAATGGCCTAAAGTTTCTTTCGGGTTCTCCTTCACCTTGTCGCGGCTTGTCGCAAAAGTGCGGCTTAAATGGGATAAGTGGGCAGTAACCAGGTATTGATCAGAAATATACACCTCAAACTCGCGTGCTTCGCATTGCTCGGTATCAAAATGATAAAAAACGCGATGTAAGATGATAAAAGCATATTTTTCGAAGACCGAAATCTTGGGAATTCCTACTTTGCGCTTCACGTCTTTAATGGTGTGATGGTTAAAATGGAAGACCGATTTTAAAAGATGGAGTTCATTTTCGCTGGGTTCGTCTAAATCTACCCAAACGTGTGAGTTGGGTTCTGCCACTGCTTTTCGAAGCACTTCAAGATCGCTTGTTTCGGTGAACTCTCCCTTGGCATGGGTAATGAGGATGTGGATCATTTTATTTTCTTACCTCAAATTCATTCGAATAAATCTCTGAGGGCATTTTTGCCCACGGTTTTTCGCAAAAAATAATTTTAATGCGATATCTGCCTGGAAGCAAGCTTTTGTCGGGAATAGCCGCAAGCCCTTTCAGGTGCATTCTTTCCGAAAGTTTATAACAGGGGTTGGAGGGGATTTTACCCATATCATCGCTGGGGAGAAATTTGGCGGAAGCAAAGCCCTTCCATTCGCCTTGGGAAAGAGTTTCTATTTTTAAGGAGGCCGGAATTCCAAATGGAAAATCGGTGACACGTGCTAAATCAAATGAAATATTTTTTGGGGGGGGATAAATATCTTGGGTGCTCAGTGCGATGATCTTTTCATTTTCTTGAGGTTCTTTTTTCTCGGTGCCGCTTGTTTTTTCATCCCACCATCGTTTGGGCCCTGTATCTAAATGAATGTGCTTTCCGTGGTAATAACCGACGCCGCAGCAGGGAAGGCTCATCGCATAGTTCTTTAATTCAAGCGTATCTACCCCCTCTAAATAAAAGTCCATGGCGGCGGCTTCAATGTGCATGCTCGAAGTAGCAGCGAGTTTGCCTTGATTGCGCAGGCCTTGGTTCTCATGAGGGCTCCGATACCCAGAGCGAATCACAAGGGGGGCGCCTTTGAAATGTGCCTGAATGTTTGAAAGCACTTCGAGAAAGCGTAGCGATAGGCGCGATAAGGAATGATCGTAATCTCCGCCGTAAGCTTGATTGATTTTTCTTAAAGCTTTTTCGTCGTAACCCTTTTCGCTGCGATAAACGAGCTTGCCGCTGCCCTTCAGATTAATTTCACCATTTCCCATAATGAAGAAATCTTCCGAATAAGCTTTTCTAAAACAAAGGAGTGAAAGAAAAATGAATAAAAACGTTTTTTTCATGAAGTGACGCAGAGCTATAATCGAGCAAATTCCTTTAAGATGGCCAAGCCCACTTCTTGGCTCTTTTCGGGATGAAACTGGGTGGCAAAGATATTGTCTTTTTGAATGGAAGAGCAAAATTCCACCCCATAATTTGTAGTAGAAGCGATCACTTTCTTGTGTTCGGGAACCACATAATAAGAATGGATGAAATAGGCGTAGCTTTTATCTGTGATGGCTCCCAGAGGAGAATGGCCCGCCGCCTCATTTTTACAAATTTGATTCCAACCCATGTGCGGCACTTTTAATTCTTTATGGGGAGGGAAGCGAACGACTTTTCCAGGAATTACGTTCAAGCCCTTATGTTTGCCAAATTCTTCGCTCTCACTGAAGAGCACTTGCATCCCCAGGCAAATTCCAAGATAAGGTTTTCCAGATTCAATATGTTTGAGAATGGGATCAATGAGTTTATAATGTTTGAGGTTTTCCATGCAATCAGGAAAGGCCCCCACCCCAGGCACCACTAATTTATCCGCTTCTGCAATCATGTCGGCATGGTGTGTCACATAAGCATGTGCACCCAAGTGCTCAAAAGCTTTTTGCACACTTTTCAGATTTCCCATGTCGTAGTCTAAGATGGCGATCATATGATTCGTATCTCCCCGAGAGGAAGATCTCCTAAAGGAGATGAGGAATTTGTATGTAAAGTGCGGAGCAAGCCCCACACTTTGACATGTGCGAGTGGTATTTGTTTCAAAGCTTCCCTTTCGTGGAAGGGATCTTCCCTTTGATGCGCGAATCTATTTGTATCGGGGTTGCAGTAAACCGCAACCCCGTTCCCCATTTGTATGTCAAAGTGCGGAGCAAGCCCCACACTTTGACATGTGCGAGTAGTATTTGTTTCAAAGCTTCCCTTTCGTGGAAGGGATCTTCCCTTTGATGCGCGAATCCACTTGCGTTGCCATATCACAAGCCTTGGCGAAGGCCTTGAAGATAGATTCTACGATGTGATGCTTATTGCGCCCATACCAAGTATTGATGTGCAGATTAATTTTGGCGGCATTGGTAAAACCCTGGAAGAATTCGAACACGAGTTCGATATCAAAACTGCCAATGCGGCCTTTTTTGAGCGGCGTATTGTAGACCATGCAAGGTCTTCCGCAAAAATCGAGGGCTACGGTGGTAAGCACTTCATCCATGGGTAACGTGCAAAAACCATAGCGTCGAATACCGGCTTTATTTCCCAAGGCCTTCGAGAAGGCTTCGCCTAAAGTGATGCCCGCATCTTCCACCGTGTGGTGGAGGTCGATGTGTATGTCCCCGCGTGCTTTGAGTTTTAAATCGAAGAGGCCATGCCTCGCGAATTGCTCCAGCATGTGATTTAAAAAGGGAATGGGAGTGTCGATTTTGTAGATGCCCCGTCCCTCCACATTCAAATCGGCGCTGATTTGGGTTTCTTTGGTGTTACGGCTCATCTTAGCTTTTCGTGGCATAGAATTCACAAATTAGGGGATTTGAGAGGGAAAGTCAAATCCCCAACAAATCTCCAAGAGGAGTTTAATCGCTAAAAAAAGTGTAGAAACCTTTTTCGTTGCCAGCCGAAGAGAGAGGGGCTAGGTATAAACATCCTCATTATTTTATGTCGGGAGAAGCTATGTTTCCAAGCCATCTCAAGGCTAAAGATTTATATCCTCAAGGCGGCGATGAAGCCCTTGTTCGTGCGGTGATTTATGCCTCCGAAGAGGAATATTTTAAGATGATTTTGCCGCTGACCAATCAACTTCGCGAAATGGCCTTTGGCAACGAAGTGAGTTTTTGCTCCATTGTGAATGCCAAATCGGGGGCCTGCGTAGAAACCTGTAATTTTTGTTCTCAATCCGCTACTTTCAAGGGGGCTCAGGCGCCTCTTTATCCCCTCATGAAGGCCGATGAAATTTTAGCCAAGGCCAAAGAAGCCCAAAGTTTGGGAGGCACTGAATTTTCGATTGTAACCAGTGGCCGCGCCATGAGCAAAAAGCACGAGCTCGATACGGTGGTGGATGCCATCGTGAAGATTCGAGAGCAAACCGATATGGAAACTTGCGCTTCTCTGGGGCTCATGAAGCGCGAAGACCTCCTTCGATTGAAAGAAGCCGGTATGCGCCATTTGCATCATAACATCGAAACGGCGAAGTCTTTTTTTCCGAATGTGGTGAGTAGTCACACGTGGGAAGAAGAAGTAGAGACCATTAAAGTCGCCAAAGAATTAGGTTTTGAAACGTGTTGTGGGGGAATTTTGGGAATGGGAGAAAATCTCGATCAGCGAGTGGAATTTGTGATGCAATTGAAAGAAATCGATCCCCATTCTATTCCGATTAACTTTTTGAATCCGCGCCCAGGCACTCCGTTCGCCGGAAAAAATGAACTCACTCCCTTCGATTGTCTTAAAATCATTTCTGCTCTTCGCATCGCTATGCCCACGAAGGATTTATTTGTGTGTGGAGGGCGCGAAGTTAACCTCAAGGAATATCAAGATAACATGTTCGAAGCCGGTGCTTCAGGCACCATGCTAGGGAATTATCTTACCACGAAAGGCCGAGATGCTGCCGATGACCGCGCCTTAATCGAAAGTAAGGGATTCAGAGCCGTGGCCCCGCATCGTCGCGCCCAAGGCTTGGTGGCCTCTGAAAATAAACTACCTTCGACTTCCCCTTAAGAGGGGGCGGTAAATCTAAAATGAGATCATTACAGGAAGAACTTGAAGAAATCCGTCGCAACGGTTTGGAACGAAGCCTTTGCGAAGTGGAATCAGATCAAGGGACTTCGCTAATGCTTCAAGAGAAAACCCTCCTCAATTTCTCCTCTAACAATTATTTGAGTTTGGCCAATGACCCCCGCCTTAAAAAAGCTGCCATCGAGGCCACGCAAAACTATGGCACCGGCAGTGGTGCTTCACGCTTGGTAACGGGCTCGATGAAATTGCATCATGAGCTTGAAGCGAAAATGGCGCGCTTCAAAGAAGCGCCTGCCGCCCTTATTTTTAATTCGGGTTATCAAGCCAACCTCGGAATAATTACAACCCTTCTCAGAGAGGGAGATGAAGTTTATTCAGATGAATTGAATCATGCCTCGATTGTGGATGCTTGCCGTTTATCGCAGGCAAGCCGCCATATTTATCGTCATAATGACATGAATCATTTGGAAGAACTTCTTCAAAAAAATATTGGAACGGGTGGTGCGAGACAGGGGGCCCCCCATCAGCCCGCAGCGAAACAAAGTGAAGCGAGGACTGCTGGGGGATGTCAAAGCGACAGGACCCGTTCAATACGCCGCCTGATCGTTGCCGATTCGGTTTTCAGTATGGATGGAGATTTGGCACCTCTCAAAGATTTGGCTGCACTGGCTGAAAAATACGGGGCTTGGCTCATGCTGGATGAAGCCCATGCGACGGGCGTCTTTGGGCCGCATGGAAAAGGATTAGTGGAAGAAGTCTGGCCGCAAAAACGCCCCTCTTATCTTGAAGAATATTTAATTCAAATGGGAACTTTTGGAAAAGCCCTCGGCTCTTTTGGGGCTTATGTGGCGGGAAGCGCCGATTTAATAAAACTTCTCATCAACAAAGCGCGTGCCTTTATTTATACGACGGCTCTTCCTCCAGGAGTGGTGGCGGCTTCTTTGAAGGCCCTTGAAATTGTAGAAAAGGAACCGGAGCGAAGAAGAAAATTGTGGGAGAATGTGAAAATTTTTAAGGGGCCCGGGGGGATTTGTAGCCCCATCATTCCTTGGATAGTGGGGGATTCTCAAAAGGCGATGCAGAGGAGTCAAAAACTTTTCGAAAAAGGCTTTTGGGTGACGGCCATTCGATATCCTACCGTAGCGAGAGGAACGGAGCGTCTGCGGATTACCTTAATGGCAAGCCACCAGCCAGAAGAGATCAAGTCTTTGAGGGAGGCTTTGAATGAACTCCGATGAAATCAAACGCTTGAAAAAGATAGATCGCGATTGCGTATGGCATCCTTTTACACAGATGAAGGAATACAATATAGAAGATCCTCTCATTATCGAAAGGGGAGAGGGAAATTATCTTTTCGATATCGAAGGAAGAAAATATTTAGATGGGGTTTCATCTCTTTGGGTGACGGTGCATGGCCATCGAAAAAAAGAGCTCGATGAGGCCATTAAAAAACAGATCGATAAAATTTCGCACTCCACTCTTTTAGGTCTTTCGAATGTGCCTGCGGTGAAGTTCGCTGAAAAACTCTTAAAAATCGTTCCCTCAAACTTAAAGAAAGTTTTTTATTCGGATTCCGGTTCTACGGCAGCCGAAATTGCTCTCAAAATTGCGTATCAATATTTTAAAAATCGAGGCTTGGGCTCGAAGCATCGATTTCTCACTTTAGAAAATGCCTATCATGGCGATACCTTGGGTGCCGTGAGCGTGGGGGGAATCGAGCTTTTCCATTCCGTCTACCGCCCCCTCCTTTTTGAATCTTATAAAATCCCCCGCTATGATTTGGCCTGGGCTGAAAATTTCTTCGAAGAAAAGGCTTCTGAAATTGCTGCCGTGTTTGTCGAGCCCATGATTCAAGGGGCAGCTGGCATGCTTTTGCAGCCTTCTGGTTTTTTGAGAAACTTGCGGCAGCTCACCCAAAAATACGGGATTTTACTCATTGCCGATGAAGTAGCCACGGGCTTTGGCCGAACAGGCAAGATGTTTGCGTGCGAGCACGAAGGGGTTCAGCCCGATTTGATGTGTGTTGCCAAAGGCATCACGGGAGGCTATTTGCCCTTGGCTGCCACCCTTGCCACCCTAGAGATTTACGAGGGTTTCTATGCGAATTATGCGGAGCTTAAAACTTTCTTTCATGGGCATACTTATACGGGAAACCCCTTGGCTTGTGCGGCAGCGATTGCAAATCTTGAAATCTTTGAGCGAGAAAATACCCTCGTGAACCTTCAAACTAAAATTAAACTTTTCCATGAATGCTTGGCGCCTTTATCGGAGCATTCCCATATAAAAGAAATTCGGCAGCTTGGCATGATGATGGGGCTTGAACTCATTCGAGATAAAAAGAAAAATAGAGAGTATGGCCTCGCCGAAAGAATCGGGCATCAAGTGATCAAGCGAGCTCGCCAAAAAGGAGTGGTGATTCGTCCTTTGGGCGCGGTGCTTGTATTGATGCCTCCCCTCTCCATTGCTGAAGAAGAAATTCGATTTTTGGTGAAGGTTGTTGAAGAGTCTATCAACGAAGTGTGCGGAAATGAATCGCCATGAAGAATAAAATTCTTTTCATTACAGGAACCGATACAAATGTGGGTAAAACGGTGGTCGCCGGCGCGCTGGCGGCATTTTTGCGTGCGAATGGAAAATCGGTGGGGGTGATGAAGCCCATCGAATCGGGTTGCCTTTCCGGAGTTCGGCCAAAGGGCAGGAGCAAGCTTTTAACGAAATCGGATTCTCTTTATTTGAAAGAAATGGCGGAATCTAAAGATGACTTAGATCTCATTAACACCTACGCCTTTGCGGCGGCTTTGGCGCCAGGAGTGGCCGCCGATTTGGAGGGGGTTGAAATTTCCCTCGCTAAAATCCAGGAAAATTTTACAAAACTTTCTTTAATTCATGAACTCCTCCTTATTGAAGGAGCCGGAGGCCTCTTTGTTCCGCTAACGCCCGAACACCTGGTGATCGATTTGATTAAACTTCTTCAGGCCCAAGTTTTAGTGGTGGCTCGGGCAGGGTTGGGCACAGTGAACCATACTCTGCTCACTCTTTCTGCCTTGGAGGCCAAAAATATAGAGGTGGCGGGCGTCGTGCTTAATCACAATCTTTTAGAGGAAGATCTATCCATCCGCTACAATCTGCAAACTTTAAAAAAGTGGACTTCCGTGCCGCTGTGGGGAGAGTTTCCCTACCTCGCAAAGTTGAACGATCGTGAAGCCATGGTGAAGGCTGTAGGAACTTCTCTTCGCAAGGGCATACGCGCCTGGTTGGGAGAGCTCATTTAGTGGAGTGGTGCACTGAAATTTTTGGAGTGCCCGTTAACTTGCAAAAGCTTCTTTTGAAATCACTTCTGTTTTATCTTCTTCTGGAGAGATTGATTTTCGAATTAATTTTTCGATGGCTTGAGCAAGAGTTTCGATGGGGGATTTCAGATCTCCTTGAGAAGTGTTCAGATGTTTTAAACACACCACCCCATGAAGCTGCTCGTAAATGGTTTCAGGATCTACCCCACTCTGAAGTGCCAAGGAAATGAGTTTTGAAACCACTTCGAGCAGAATCGTTTCATTTCCAAAAGTTTTGCTAAGTTGGGCAAGGATTTCATAGGGCCCCTTTTCATCTTGATTGAGCGTGACGAACAAATCTCCACAGCAGGAGAGAAACTTTTGGGTATTGCCTTTCAAAAAATCGGGGCGTGCACGAGGATGAAGATATTCTATTTTTTCGAGCTCCCTTAAAACAGGGGAAAGCCTCGGCGGCGCATTCGTTTCATCGAGGGGAAGTTTTTCAGTGAAATCTTCTGGGTGAATTACTTCCGTTTTTTCTTCGGGCTGCTTTTCTGAAAGGAGGTCGAAGGAAGCGACGAATTCTTTCTCGTCCCAAGCCACTTGCGTCACTTCATTATTTTCTGGAAGACCCATTTCCAATTCTTCGAGAGGGCAGCTTTGCGGAAGCGATTCAGGAAGCTCCTCTAAAATAGAAAGAGGATCTTGCGCGTTTACCATTTCAGAAACAGAAGGATGAATCACTTCTCCTTCGCGTTTAATCCATAGACTTTTGAGGCCCAGCTCGCGCGCTTGTTCTAAAATATTTTGGATGTTTTCAGATTGATCGGAATGCACCGAAAGAGGGCATACTTTTACCACTCCGTAATCGAAATGCTTTTCGAAAACAGAAGCCATGAGTAAATGCCAATGAATGTTAATATCTTTATGGCTCACGAATACTTTTCGGATGTCATCGGGAATTTCCGATACTTTTCCCAAAGAGCCCAACTCGATCACTCGAGCGAGAACTTTATCGCTAAAAAAACCTCTTTTTTGGGCGGTTTCTGCTAAAAAGGGATGAATGAGATATTTGGGTTTTTCGCCCTGGAAGCCTTCGAGTTCCACCAGTGAAGCATGGGGTTCAAGGCCAGTAGAAGTTTGGGCAATCAAGGAAGGAAGCGGATCCCAGGGGAGAGAACAAATTTGCGCATTCCGCACGGCAAGGCCTTTTTCCTGCCACTTGCTTCCAATGTAATTCGGAAAAACTCCACGAACCTTGGCGAGCTCACTCGAAGCTTTAATCGCTTCTTCTTCAATGAAACTCGAAAACTTATCGGCAATATCGAGGGCTTCTTGGCTATTATAAGGAACCCTCAAGGTGAATAGCAGATCGGCCAGTCCCATTACACCCAGCGCAATGTTCCTATTCGATTTGGTGATTTTTTCGGAAGCGGCATTCGGATAGGACCATAGGTCGATCACATTATCGAGAAAGTGAACAGCCTGACGTACTGCCCGGCGGAGTCGATCCCAATCGATTTCTTCCTCTTTCAGCATCACGGAAAGATTGAGAAACAACGAGGGGACTACTTCGCCGGGCGAGTAAAGCCCGGGGCTTTGAGGGCTGGGAGTCCGATCTGCTAACACTTGAGAGGTGGTCATGGCCTCCAGACATCGCTCTAAGAAATAGAGCCTTACCGAAGCATTCACCAACAGATGCTGGTGTAAGATTCGAACAAGACTTTGTTCGAATGATTCTGGCGCGGGCAGGTGAGGGAGTGTCCTTCCTGGCACCCCTAAAGAGAGGGAGAAGTATCGACGATTCTCTTCTTCTTCGATCCACTGCAAAAGAGTGGAAAAAGGAGAAGAAGAGAAACGATCGTCTTCGGGTTTGCTAATGTCGGCAAAGGACAAAAACAAATCTTGTTTAATCGGATGAGGAGATTGCTGTGAACGATATTCCAGAGAGGTTTTGAGTAGCTTGAGTAAAAGCAAGGCACCTTCTTCAATGCCGGGTTTATTGAGAAGTGAAATCCCTAAAGTGGTATTTTTGGAGAGATCTTCCCCATTAAAGGTCTGGAGCGTTTCATAAACCTTTTCAGACGTGGGCAAAACCGAATAACCCGAAGAAGGGGAAGAGAATTTTCCGGTATTAAAATGAGTTTTGAAGATCATGCTGCCCGGGATGAAATCCAAGGTGGCCATGCGGTTGTAAAATTGGGTTTCGACCGCTTCATTGTCATGAAAACCATCGAAATTAGAATCGATTTCCGCAATCGCTTTACTCATTTGTTCTAGAAAAGAAGAAGGATCTGAAAATTTTATTTCTTCCATTTCGAGCCATTCAGAGGCCAAGCGAAAGGCCTTTTTTCCTTCTTCCGTCCAAGCGAGTGTTTCTTTAGCGCTCATCAAAGGAGCCGATTTGAGAGTGAGGCGGAGCGGAGAAGGATTTGGCATGAAAGGATGGGTTACCTTCATGGCTTTTTCGGTGAGGCTCTTCCGGGCTTTTTGTCGATGGGGTTTAATTTCAATTAAACCCAATTCTTCCAGTTTGAATTGAACCAGATCTGAAATAATTTCAGGGGAGAGCAAAAGAGGGTCTTGTTGTTTTAATTCTTTTTCCACCTCTTGGGAGATGGTTTCGGCCAGTGGAAGGGTGATTTTAGGATTGCCTAAGCTTAAGAGCTCGCTCACTAAGCGCTTTCGATTGAAATGAATGCTTGCCAGGACTTTCTCGCTATTTTCTGAAGTTTTTTTGGAATGCCGGATCGATGATTGCGGCCTCATAAAAGCGTGTCCTCCCTTATTTTCGCACTTTTTAGACAAGTAATTGTTTTATGGCGCTTTGCATCATTTTATCTACAACTTATCCCCAAGAAATCCACATCAATTCACAGGTAATCCACAATATAATGTGGTATGATTAAATAAGACCACAAGATATAGTGGGTAGTCAAGCAAAGCAGAAAATTATGAAAGGAAGAGGAAGATATTTTTTTATATTTTTCAAAAACTTATCTTTTTTTATTTTTTCTTTATTTTTTTTCTTCTTAAAAAGGAGACAGCAAGCATTTTTGTGTAAGCAGAAGAAATTATTTAGGAAATTTTGATGAGTAAAAATCGATGTGAATGAAATAGCCTCCAAAAGCCAAAGTGTTTGACACGCGGACTTGCTTTCACTATACTTTTTTATATAAATATAAGAATTTTATAACATAGTTTAGTTTTTTCACTTGCAGGTCTGCTGTTGAATCTTAACGAAGAGATAGTCCTTATTTGGGGTTCTTTTTTACCTTTTCCATTCGAGGTACAGGCGTGGTCAGGAAACTTCTATTAGTTTTATTTGCTCTTCTTTTCATGGCTGCGTGCGCCTCTGCCCCTAAAACTTCTCACAAACATTCCACCAAAAAATACAGAAATTATTCCTATTACGAGAGCAGTGGAGATCCTGCGAATCAAGACTCCATCGAAGATGTTATCTATTCTGAGCTCTCAAAGCGGCAACAAGCCTTGCTTCGAAAATATAGCGTTCCCACCACGGTTCATTCATTGAGCGGCGTGAAATTCGATATTCCTGTTACCATTAATGATCGCGTGAGCGCCTGGATTGATTATTTTGCCAATGGAAGCGGGCGCAAGCATTTCGAGCGTTATCTTTCTCGTTCCACCCGCTTTGTGCCCACCGAGCTCAGTATTTTAAAGGAAGTGGGAGTGCCTAAAGACTTAATCTTCCTTTCCATGATCGAAAGCGGTTTTAACACGCATGCCTATTCGAGTGCCGCGGCCTCTGGGCTTTGGCAGTTCATTCGCTCCACCGGCCGCTTGTATGGTTTAGATTCTGATTACTGGGTTGATGAAAGACGAAATCCTGAAAAAGCCACTCTTGCCGCTGCCCAGCACTTAAAAGATTTATATGGCGAATTCGGAGATTGGTATCTTGCTTTTGCGGCCTACAATGCAGGAGCGGGAAAGGTGCGCCGGGCTATTTCAGGAACGGGCTCTAATAATTTTTGGGATTTAGCGAATTCTTCTTACCTTCGCCAAGAGACAAAAGATTATGTCCCCAAAATTTTGGCGGCAGCCATTATTTCAAAATCTCCTGAAAAATATGGTTTTAACAGCGTGGAGTTTCAAGATCCTATTGCCACTGAAAAAGTAACGATTAGTACCCCTACGGATATGGAAATGATTGCCGAATGCGTAGGGGTTGATTCCGATTTGATTCGCCTCATTAACCCAGAGCTTGTGCGAAACATGACTCCGCCGGATCGTTCTCATTATCAAATCTACATTCCTCGAGGCACTCGAGGAACTTTTGAAAGAAAGTATGCCCATCTCAGCCCTTCTGAGCGCCTGAAGAATGTTCAATATATTGCAAAAGGGGGAGAGAGTTTGCGGGATATCGCCCTAGAAAATGGAGTTTCGGTGGCGAGTTTGAGCTATGCAAATCCAAACTTAGGAAATCATGTGCGATCTGGAATGGCTGTTTTAATTCCGCATGCCTACGATTCGCCTCCTTCTGTGCCCTCGTCTTCAGGGGCCTTTCCCACTGCCACCAAAGGAAGCCGTTTGCTCGACTTGATCGCAGATAATTCCGATAGGCGGCCCGAAAAGAATAAAAAGAAAAAAGGAAGAGAAGCAAAAGAATTAGCAAAGGAAGGCTCGGGCGATGAAATGAAAGTGGCTTGGAGAGATTCAATTAAAACAGAGCCCACCAAAACTCTCTCGGTAATTGCGGAAGCCAACGCCACGGAAAAGCCTGCGGTGGAAAATGCTGTGGCAGGCGATGCTTCTCATGCAGCAGAGCTGGCTGCCAATGATGCTGGCAAGGCAGAATCGGCTCCCGCTTCGGCAGAAGCTCCCGCTGCCGGAAATAACGAAGCCCAAATTGCGGAGGCTTTAAATAAAGTGGGTGCGCCCACTGGCAGTGATAACGCGAATGCTAATTCTGAAGAGGCCGCGGGAACCGTTCGCGTAAAATCTTCGGGCCAAGTGGCTTCTTTAGAAAAAACATCTTTAAAATCTAAAAAGCCAAGCGAGAAGATCATCACCCTTAAAATAAAGCGCGGTGAAACGCTTACTCAAATTGCTGAGAAGTATGGGGTAAGCCTCTCCGATTTGCGAGATTTAAATAAAATTAAAGGCAAAGGAAACTTGCTGATAGGCCAAAAAATTGTGGTGAAATCACCAGCAAGTGAAGCCCAAGAGCCGCTGAAGAGTAGCAAAGAAAATTCTAAGCTCTCGATCGCCAAATCGGAAAAGAAAGTTTTAAAAGCTGGCAAGAAGCCTTCTGGCAAAGTGATTGCTTACAAGGTTCGTAAAGGCGACACCATTAATAAAATTGCCAAGAAGTATGATGTTTCTCCCTCTGAAATTTTAGGCTTAAATGGCCTCCACGCGAAAGCTGCCTTAAAGCCCGGGCTTGTGTTGAAGATTAAGACCAAATCCGGCCAAGATCAGGGCTAAGCGCAACCCATTACTCTTCCTTCAAAATCTTATAATAATAGCCTTGGGAAACGCCCAGCCATTTGATGGCGGTGTAGGGATGATTTCCAGAATATTCTTGGGCGGCGTGAAAGATTTTTTTCACGTAGCCCTTCAAGGTGAGAGAAGCATCGTAGCTAAAAGGATCTCGAAAGATTGGATTTTCTGAATTATTTAAATCGAAATCTTTAATGCGCTTATAAAAAGTGGCCACCGACACATCGAGGGCTTGAGCAGTTTGAGTAGGATTAGAAAGATAGCTTTGATAAGCCTTGGCCACAATTAATTTTTCATAATCTTTCCAGGAAAGTTTGGAGTTGTAATGATTGTGACGATCGATCAGTATTTTCGGCCCTGAAATCTGAGGAAGTTCTGAAGAGGGGCTCAGCACGACGGCAGGGCTCAGCACCGCTCCTTTATGCTCCAGCGCGCGACGAATGCCATAACTTGAAGGCAAAGATTCATACTGAAGCTCGTTTTCGTCGGCCAAAGCCGTGCTCACAGAAATAACATTTTCCAGTTCACGCACGTTTCCTGGCCAACTATATTCGAGCATCTTTTTCATAAAAGAAGGCGCGATTTTTATTTTTCTTTCGATGCCATGCTCTTTTTTGTAAATTTGAGTGAATTTTTCGGCGAGCAGGGGAATGTCTTCCTTGCGATTGCGCAGGGGCGGCAAGTCGATCTTGATCTGGCAAATTCGATAAAATAAGTCTTCCCGAAATTTTCCGCTCTTGATTTCTTCTTCTAAATTCTTGTGGCTGGCTGCTATAATTCTTACATCGCAAGAAACGGGCTTGGTTTCGCCCACCGGGGTGTATTCATTTTCTTCAAGCACGCGCAGAAGTTTCACCTGCAGATTTAAATCAAGTTCCGCAATTTCATCTAAGAAAAGCGTGCCCCCATGAGCCTCCGCGAAAAGCCCTTTTTTATCTTTCATGGCGCCGGTGAAAGAGCCTGCCTTATGCCCGAAAAGTTCGCTCTCCATTAGATTAGAAGGAATCGCCCCACAGTTGATTGCGACAAAACGTTTTTCACTTCGAAGCTTATTGTTGTAGTGCAGGGCCTTGGCGATGAGCTCCTTACCCGTTCCGGTTTCGCCATGAATGAACACCGCGAGGAGGGTTTCGGTGATTTTATCGAGCATACGAAAAATATCATGCATACTCTTACTTTTGGCGATGATTTTATCGTAAGAATATTTGGTGGGAATGTTGATTGATTCTTCTTCTAAAATAGCCTGATAGGTAGAGGCTTCATCTTCTACTTTCGCGAGTTTTATTTTTAATTCTTCTTGGATGCGTTCGTATTCGCTAATGAGCTTTGCATTTTCAATGGCGATGCCTCCTTGATTGCAGAAAGCCTGCAACACTTTGAGGTTCGATTTTTTGAAGGCACCCGGGCGATAGCGGTTGTCTAAATAAAGCACGCCGACGGTTTTGTTTCGGGAGTAAATAGGTAAACACAAAATGGAGCGCAGCTTTAAAATCAGCACCGACTGATACTCGTTAAAACGTTGGTCCCCCGTGGCGTCATCGGTTTCTATATAGTCGCCACTCTGCAATACTTTTTTGGCGATGTTGGTAGAAATTTCAGCGAGATTCGAGGAAGGCTCGGCGTTGAGGTAGGCTTTCAATTCTAACTCTTCTTTTTCATTGAGCAGCAAAATGAGGGCGCGTTCCGCGCCTGAAAGTTCCAAGGCGTAATTTAAAATGGTTTTGAGCAAGAAATCGAGTTGATGCTCCGCATTGAGGAATTGATTCAGTTGGAGAATATATTCATATTCTTTTTCAATAGAGGGGAGGCCGTTGCCTGAAATTTCACGGGGAAGTGTAATGTTTTGAAGCGAGGGCGAAATTTCAGGAGCGCCGCCCCCCTTTAACATTTTTTCAACGAGCCTAAATTCGTTTTGCTGATCTTCATCCTGGCTTTGAAGCAAGCTTTTCATTTTTTCAAATTCTTTGGAGGCATTTTCTGGCCGATCTTGATCTGCATAGAGTTTGCTTAAGCTCGCATGAACCCAGAAGAGCTGATTTTTTTGATGCTCATTTTGATCGACTAAAGATTGGGCTTCTTTCAGGGCATCGCGGGCCTCTTCGAATTTCTTGAACTTGCGTTGAATATCGCCCATCTCGATTTTGGCGCGGATGAGGAAATAAAGTTGGTAACTTGTTTTTTGAAGATTTCTTTCCAGTAAGAAAATGGCTTGCTTCACTTGGGGAAGTGCAAGATCGGGGTGGCCGCCTTCATTATAAAGGATACCTAGATTGGTGCAAATGGCCGCTTGAGAGTTTAAGTCTTGTGTTTTTTGGCTGAGAGTAAGGGCCCTTTCATAATAACGAATGGCGTTTTCAGCTTCTTTTTTAATATTAAAAACATTCCCCAAGCCATTGTAGGCTCTTAAGAGCAGTTCGTAATAATGATGCGCCTTCGAAATTTCAACGCAGGCTTTGTAATGTTCGATGGTTTCGCTGGCTTGTTTGAGCGATGAATAAAGCTCCGCCAAATGGTAGTGGGTGCGCGCTGTTAAAAAATGATGATGAATGCTTTTGTAGAATTCTAAGTCTTTTTGAAATTGTTTCAAGGCGGCAGGAAAGTTTTGTTGAAGATGATAAACGGTGGCGAGGTCGTTATTAAGAACTTGTTTTTTTTCTGACTCGTTTAAATCTTTTTCCCAGCGCTCAAAACTAGAAGAAAAAATCTTGAGCGCTTCATTTAAATTTCCTTCCACCATTTTGGCCCGGCCCATATAGTTTTCAAGAACCAATTTTTTGCTGGGGGAGAGTGGATATTCATCGAGCAAAGTAAGGGCAGAAGCGAAAATTTCTCTGGCGCTGCCGGGATGATGCCGCTTGAGATAAACCGCCCCCAATTTTTCGAGGGCATCGATTTTAGAAGGGATATTTTCTGCCTTGGATTTTATTTGTTTGAGCTCTTGTCGGATTTTTTCGAAAAGTTTTTCGGCGGCGTCTAATTCCCCTTCCTTTAATAAGGCATCGCCGTATTTAAGCCCGATATTAATTTTTTCAAGGGATTCCAACCTTTTCTTCGAGTAGGCGATTTCATAATTTTCTTTCGCTTCGCGGGGGTTCCCTTCGTCTAAAAGTTGATCTCCCAATCGGATCAAGGCAGATAAAGCTTCTGGCCCCTGGCCGCTCCTTCCTAAATGATAAAGATACTCTTTTTCCCGGAGAGTTTGGTTTTTTAAAACGGAGGCAACATTGGCATGGATGTGTTCTGCTTCTGCTTCGGAAAGAGCTTGAAGAATTACTTCTTTAAAGGAAGGATTTTTGAAGTCATAGCATTGGAGAGATTCATTTCGGCTGAGTAAACCCAGCTCTAGAAGTTTTTGAAGCGTGGCAATGGCTGAGGAGGCCTGACCAAAAGCTTCAATCTCTGCTACCGAAGCTTCTTGGCCATAGACGGCTAACACCCGAAGAAGTTCCTTTTCCTTTGGCTGTAAAGACGAAAACTCTTTGCTGAGAAATTCTTGGAGAGTGAGGGGAACTTCAATTTTAGAAAAATTAATTTCGAGGTCTTCGTAGCTGCTGGCTTTCCATCGCCCCGTTTCATCTAGTAATAATCCTTTTTGAATGAGTTTTTTGAGAAGTTCAGAGATAAAGAGTGGGTTGCCTTGAGTCCGCCCAATGATTTCTTCTAACAAAAAGCGCGGAGGAGAATGAAGCCCCGTAAGGCTAGATAAATACTGTTCTACTTCATTCACCGTAAAGGATGAAATTTCCCAAACCTCACCCTCCGCGAGAGAATGCGGATTTTCTTCGATGGCACCTAAGATGAGAAGTGGCACAGTGGAGCTTGCAAAAAAAGTGAGAATTTTTTGGAGCGCATGAGAATCGAGATCATCTGCGATTAACATTAAGGGAGATTGAACTTCCTTAGGCAGCTGGTTTTTATATTGAAACACGTTGGCATTATGAAGCTGAGCATAAAATCTAAATTCTTTGAGCAGGCGTGTTTTACCAAGGCCTTGTTTGCCCGTGAGCAAGATCATTTTCTTAAATAGCAGAGGAGAAGTTGAAGAAGAAAAATCCTCAAATATTTTTTTGAATGACTCAAGCTGTTGATGCCTGCCAATAAAAATGCCTTCCCCGGGTAGGTAAGAAAGAAGGGTTTCTGGAGTTTCAATTGGATAGTTTTTGCCCGAGAGTTGATTGATTTCTTTAATCACCGCACTGGCATGCAGAAAACGCTCGTTCGGATTTTTTTGGAGGAGCTTAGAAAAGATGCGGTCTAAATATTCTGGAATCCCTTCGCGAAGATTCGAAGGCGCTTGCACCCTCAAATTTTGCTGACGCTGAAGGGTTTCGGAAAGGGAATCTGCTCGAAAAGGATTTTGGCGCGTGAAACATTCGTAAAAAACAATTCCAAGCGAATACAAATCTGCCCGCCCATCTGGCTTTTCTCCTAAAATAATTTCAGGGGGCATATAAGAAGGAGTCCCCGCCATTTTTCCCTTCGGCTTGTAGCCCGCCAATCCGAAATCAATCATTTTCACGCAAGCCTCATTGCCCTCTTTTTTGACTAAAATATTTTGGGGCTTAAGATCAAAGTGGAAGATGGCGTGAGAATGAAGATATTCTAAGGCGCGGAGGGTTTGAATCAGAAGCGCTTCAATTTCCTCGATGCTTTTTCCTTCGCTGGCTTCAAAGAGATTTTTCCCTTGGATAAATTCCGACGTAAAATAATAGCGATCGTCTTTAGAGTCGTATCCAAAATCTTCGATGAAGGCGATGTGGGGATGAGAAAGTTTTTTGAGGAGAGAAAATTCTTCTTTAAAGTTTTGGATCGTCTCTTCCTTGCTTAAGACCCCGGCTGAAGTTTTCAAAAACTTAAGAGCAAGCTCTTTGTGAGGAGTTTTTGCGAGAAACACATCTCCTGAAAGGCCAGACCCTAAACTTTCAACAATTTTCAAATTATTTAAAGAATTAAGCATGTTAGAACCTGTTAAGAGTTTATTATAAATATATTTAATTTATAAAATCAGGATTTATTAAAAGGCATTTATACAATAATTATATATAAAAAATATAATTCATAAAGTTTAAAATTTAAGTAATTGAAATTAATAGTTATTTTATTGGTATCTTCTTTGCTATAGAGTTTCAAAAAGGAACAATTTGTGGATGAAAACATGAAAAAATTTTTTGAAATCACACAATGGAACCTAAGGCTACTCTTAGAAGAACAACTTTTGTTTACCAACCATGATCTTCAACATTTGCTTTTAAAGGTAGTAGAAAACCCGCCTGAAGAGAAAAAAGAGTAAACTCTTTATAAAATTTGTCATATTTTTCTTCTTTTCTTACATTTTTCATCAGTTTATTGAAAAAAACACTCAACTTTTCTCCCGAAAACATCGATAATAACAGACGGTAGGGCACACATCAAAATCTGCGGTGATTTGTATTGGGGTGTATTTTTTTGACAGACACCGCAAAAAAAGGTCATAATTTATGATGATGTGGCGCACGATCCTTCAGTCTCAAAACTCCCCTTTATTTAAAAAAATCCTTTTATGGCTGCTGTTGCTTTTTTCGCTTTTTGGCACCGGAATGTATTCATGCGGTGGTTCAGGAAATGGAGGGGCTACTTCTCCCCTTGGCGGAGGGGGTGGAGGCGCAGGAGCTCCCCCTGTTTCGATTCCCGGGCCTGAAGCTTTGAATATGACTGGCATCATGATTAGTCCTCCCGATGAAAGAGGAGTGGTGACTGTTTCGGGAGGTCCTGGCGCAGCCACGCCTGGAAACCAAGTGAGACTTCGAAATCTAGGACCCAATGTGGCAGGGCTTGCCTGGCGGCTGCGTTTCAAAGAATTTTTTATTCGCACGGCTTATGCGGCGGGGCCTGATGTATTTGTTGCGGTGAATGGCAATGGTTCCTTTAGTGGGCAGCTCCAAGGCGCTTTAGGGGAATGGATTGCCTTTGCCCAGTTTAGGCAAGTTGCGGGCCCTGAAAATATGGGCCAAGTTAAATCGGTGGTAAACAATGGGCCTTTCCCGCCTGTGCCTGCTTCTCAAACGAAGCCCTTCATGAAACAAAAAATGGTTTTCGACCAAGACTCTGGCAATGGATGGGTGATTCAAGGGGCTTCGGCCAAAAAATGGAACTGGCTAAGCCTTTTTGTGAGCACAGCCTATGCTGATGAAGTGTTGCCTCCGGTGAACAATGTGACTTGTCCCGCCTTGGGAGGAAATTGTGTGCTCAACCTTGCTTCCGGAATTCTTTCGGAAGGGGCTTGTATCCTGACGCCAGTAGATTCTTTGGGAAAGGAGCAAGAAAATAAAGCCTTAAAGATTCCTTTTTGCAAAGAGGTGAACGATTTTCAGTTTTATAAAGATAAGACAACGAATCAAAAATTTCTCTTGGTGGCCACCGGGAAGAATTTTATTTTGCTTAAAGAAAATACTCCGGATAAATGGCAAGTGAGCCAAGTGTTAAGTTTTGGAAATCCGATTTTAAAGATCCAATCCGATATGCAAATGAATGTTTGGAACATTTACTTACTCGCTTCTCATGGTTTTTACGCTTGGAGTCCTACGGCAGGTTCGGTGCTTTCCATTCCGATCAAGCCCTTATCTACGAACGCTGGAATTCCCACGGCACTCGCTAAATCAGGAAATCATATGGTTTATGCCATGTGGATGAATCGCCAAGCTTTTGTGGCACAAGAAGATTTGGTTCGAGATGCTGGCTTTGCCAATCAAAAGGTGATCTCTTCTAATATTGCTGCTCCCGTATCAGACATTATTTTCTTAGATGCCGATGGCTCTCGTTCGATAAAAATTAATTCTGAAAATTTGAATTATCATATTAATCGCTATGCTTTAATTGCAGCTAAAAAGTTGTATTTGTACGAAGTGCCCACCCCTTTTTGGTATGATGAAATCGCTAAAAATAATCCAGAGTTTGATTTTGGCAAACTCGAAAAGCTCATTGTGATAGATATTCCGGAGGCAAGCAAAGACTTAAGCATGATTGCCAATAATCCAGAAGCTACCCTTCTCGCAGTATCTGACGAAGACAAGATTTTTTATATCGATTACACCTACGGCGAAACCGTTCAGCAATTCGATGCCCGAAAACTCAGCCGAGTGACTGATTTGAGGGGTGAATCGGGAGTGAGTACGGCTACTTTAGTATATAATCCGATTTCCCATGCTTTTATTTTAAGGACCCGGTCTTCTTCTTCAGAAATCTCAAGCCCCTCTTCTGCGCCGTCGCTGCCTCGTTCTAGCAGGCCTGCTCCTACTTCTGTTTCGATTCAAGAGCCTTCGGCCTCCATGGGAACATCGTCTACACGCCCTACGCTCACTCCGCGCAACATCGACATTTCAGTTCATTAATCAACGTAGTTTATTTTATCTTTGGTTGACAGCCTGTAGAGAGCTTCTTAGGTTGCTTTTATGGCTGAAGGCGAAAAGGTGATTGCGAGCAATCGGAAAGCTTTTTTTAATTATGAGATCGTGGAAAAATTGGAGGCAGGGATTGCCTTGCAAGGAACCGAAGTGAAGGCTTTGCGAGATGGCCATGCGAACCTCTCTGATAGTTATGTTCATTTTCGTAATAACGAAGCTTATCTTATCAACTGCCACATTAGCCCGTATCCCAATGCAGGGCCCTTTAATCATGAGCCTTTAAGAAATCGTAAACTTCTCATGCACCGAGAAGAAATGGCCAAGCTTGAAAGCAAAACACAAGAAAAAGGGTTTACGCTGATTCCGCTCAGGCTTTATTTCAAGCGGGGAAGAGCGAAAGTGGAATTAGGCTTGGGTCGGGGGAAAAAACTTTATGATAAGCGTGAAAGCATCAAACGCCGGGAACAAGATCGAGAAGTAAGCAAGGCCATTAAAAGAAGCCGGGGTCGCTAAAGAAAGTGAAAACTTTTGGGCTTTGCGTCGGAATCTCTTTTTTGAAGTTTAGCTAACCACTGAGCGGCAATTCTTTGTCCTTCTTTAGTTCGAAAAGCGGGAAATCTTAAAATCCACACTTTTAATTCTTTTTCGCTGCGAGGGGGCCACGAAGTCCCTAATTCAGGTTGCACTTTTACTTCCGTATCTCCTTGTCGAATAAAATCTAATTTGAGTGCAGCCGCATAGGTAAGATCGATCACTCGTTGGGAATGAGGAATATATTCACATTTTCCATTAGAAAGATCTCGGCGTTCGTAGGGGCCCCTGTCTTCAGCAAATACCACCACTTTTTTAGAATTATCTGCACGGGTAATATGCAGGCGAAGCGGGGAAGCTTCCCATAATCTTGCAAGGGGAAAGGCTTGTGTGGCTCCAATTTGGCTTTGAGCCGTGAGCTGAATGCCAGTGGAAGTTTGGCGGCCCTGAAAACCATCTTTCGCATTGGCATAAAAGCTGGCCTTCCCATAAGCCGTGGGAACCCCAATTCGATGCCCTTGATGGACAAGATATTCAAAGACGTATCGAATGGGTCCTGAAAGAGAAGGAGGAGAATTTTTAACCGTGCACCCCATTCTTTATTTATCGGCAGTTTCAAAAAAGAGAGTCGTGAATAAAGGAAGAAATTCGAGAAATTTTAATGAAGAGAAGACAAAACTTGCTTGAACTTGTTAAGAGGTTTTGGAATTCAAGAGCTGCTGAAAAGTGTTTCTCAAATCTTGAAAACGAAATTGGAAACCCGCTTCCGTGAATTTCTTTTGGGAAACTTTGGTGCTTGTGAGCAACACCTCCTCTGCCATTTCTCCCATGATGAGTTTGAGTAAAAATCTTGGCACCGAAAAGAAGCGAGGTCGATGAAGAATTTCCCCTAATATTTTTGTGAATTCTTTATTGCGGACAGGATTGGGAGCCACGGCATTCATAGCACCTGAAATAGAGGGATGTTGAATACAAAATAAAATCCCTTCTATTAAATCTACTAAGCTGATCCAACTCATCCATTGTTGGCCATCGCTGAGTTTTCCACCTAAGCCCCCTTTGAAAAGTTTAAGCATTTTTGGGAGGGCGCCCCCTTGTGAACTCAGCACCATTCCCATGCGATAATGAACTACCCGGATTCCCTTTTCCTGCGCAGGCTCGCTTGATTTTTCCCATTCTTGGCAAACACTTGCTAAAAAGCCTTTTCCGGGCTGACTTTCTTCAGTAAGCGATTCTTCACCCCGGTTGCCATAGTAGCCGATGGCAGAAGCGCAGAGAAAAACTTTAGGAGGCTTCTCCAGAGAAGCCAAAGTTTTGGAGAGAAACTGAGTGCCTAAAATTCTACTTTCTCGGATTTTTTTCTTTTTTTCATCCGTCCATCTTCCCACGATGTTTTCTCCGGCCAAATGAACGACGGCATCAAAGCCCAAAAGTTTTGAGATTTCTATTTTTTCTTCGAGAGGATTCCAAAAGATTTCATTGGAGCAGAAACCCTTTTTCCGGACGAGTGTGAAAACACAATGGCCTTCTTCTTGGAGCTTTTTCACCAAAGCGGATCCAATAAAGCCAGAAGCACCGGTGATGAGAATTTTCATAAGTTTGTCTCTTAAGCCTTATTCTGATAAGGCCTTGACATCTATATAGGACTATCTTAGTCTTATTTGAGGGCTAGTGAATAAATAGTATAATATATATACTTGAAATCAATCATAATTTTAAAAATAGATTGTGTTATAAAATAAGCTGATATAGGTCCGAGTTCTTTTTTATGATCCATTTTAACCGAAAAACTGAATATGCCCTCATGGCCATTGAACATATGCTTCAAAAACAGGGGCAACTTCCGGGTTTAAGCAGTGTACGTGAGATTTCCGAGCAACATCGAATTCCTTATCCTCTTTTAGCGAAGGTGCTGCAAAAGTTGTCTGTAAAGGGGCTGATCAAATCTGTTCAAGGAACCAAAGGCGGTTATATTCTCGCTAAAAATCCAAGCGATATGACCGTAGCCTCCATTGTAGAAATTTTTGAAGGGCCTTTTGCGGTGGCAGAATGTTTCAACGGAGAAAAAATCACCTGCCCTCAATGGGAAGGTTGCTCTATTCGAACTCCTTTTTCGGAGCTCAATAATAAAATCTATCACTTGCTTAGCGAAACCACTGTTGCGGATTTAGTGGGGGGTCGTGGAAAGAATTCGGCAGGAGAAGCAATCTTATGAATAATAATTCAACCATTCAAAAAATAACGGGCCAAGACTATAAATATGGTTTTGTGACTTCTATCGAAACCGAAACAGTACCACGAGGTTTAAATGAAGAGGTCATCCGTCTCATTTCCCAGAAGAAAAAAGAACCCGAGTTTATGCTTCAGTGGAGGCTCAAAGCGTATCGGCATTGGCTGAGCATGAAAGAACCCGCATGGCAGAATGTTCATTACCCTCCCATTCATTACCAAGATCTTTTTTACTATTCGGCGCCCAAGAAGAAAGAAGGGCCCAAAAGTTTGGAAGAAGTGGATCCTGAAATTTTAGAAACCTTCAGCAAACTAGGGATTTCTTTAAAGGAGCAAGAAAGATTGAGTGGCATTGCGGTCGATGCGGTATTTGATAGCGTTTCGGTGGCCACTACTTTCAAGGAAAAACTAGGGGAGCTTGGCATTATTTTTTGTTCTTTTTCCGAAGCGCTTCAAAAGCATCCAGAGCTCGTCAAAAAATATTTGGGTTCTGTGGTGCCTTATACAGATAATTTTTTTGCGACACTCAACTCTGCTGTGTTTAGCGATGGTTCCTTTGTTTATATTCCCAAGGGAGTGCGCTGCCCGATGGAGCTTTCCACCTATTTTCGAATCAATGCTTCTGAGACGGGTCAGTTTGAAAGAACTCTCATTGTGGCCGATGAAGGAAGTACGGTGAGCTATCTTGAAGGCTGCACCGCCCCTATGCGCGATGAAAATCAATTGCATGCGGCGGTGGTAGAACTGGTTGCGCTTGAAAATGCCACCATCAAATATTCTACTGTTCAGAATTGGTATCCCGGCGATAAAGAAGGTAAGGGAGGCATTTATAACTTCGTTACCAAGCGAGGTTTGTGCAAGGGCAAGAACTCCAAGATCTCTTGGACTCAGGTAGAAACAGGTTCTGCCATTACCTGGAAATATCCTAGTTGCATTCTGCAAGGTGATAATTCTGTAGGAGAATTTTATTCGGTGGCAGTCACCAACAATTTTCAGCAAGCCGATACGGGTACGAAGATGATACATATCGGTAAAAACACCAAAAGCACGATTGTTTCCAAGGGAATTTCGGCGGGTCACGGGCAAAATAGTTACCGGGGTTTAGTAAAAATCATGAAGAATGCCACCGGCGCCCGAAATTATTCGCAGTGCGATTCTTTGCTTATGGGTGATTTGTGCGGTGCGCATACATTTCCTTATATGGAAGTGAAAAATAGTACGGCCCAAATTGAACATGAAGCCACCACCTCCAAAATCGGAGAGGATCAACTCTTCTATTGTCGTCAGAGGGGAATCTCCGAAGAAGATGCAGTGAACATGATTGTAAATGGGTTTTGTAAACGCGTGATGAAAGAACTTCCGATGGAATTTGCCGTCGAAGCCCAAAAATTATTGGGCGTGAGTTTAGAAGGGGCTGTCGGTTGATTTTCTTCATGAATTAAAGGAATAAAAAATATGCCAGCGTTACTCGAAGTAAAAAATTTACATGTGTCGGTAGAAGGAGAAGCCATTCTCCGCGGAGTAAATCTTAAAGTGAATGCAGGAGAAGTGCATGCCATCATGGGCCCGAATGGCTCGGGTAAAAGTACTTTGGCTCATGTGATTGCGGGCCGTGAAGGGTATGAAGTTACTCAAGGTGAAATTTTATATCAGGGAAAAAATGTTTTGGAGATGGAACCGGAAGAAAGAGCCCAGGAAGGAATTTTCCTCGCCTTTCAATATCCCGTAGAAATTCCAGGAGTAGCGAATGCCTATTTTTTGAGGACAGCCCTGAATGCGATTCGAAAGCACCGTGGCCTCGATGAAATCGACGCGATAGATTTTTTGGGTCTCGTGAAGGAAAAGATGAAGGGGTTGCAGATGGATGAGAGTTTTCTCAATCGCTCGGTGAATGAGGGTTTCTCGGGCGGTGAGAAAAAACGAAATGAAATTTTGCAAATGGCCATCCTAGAACCCAAGCTGGGCTTACTCGATGAAACCGATTCGGGCCTCGATATCGATTCTTTGAAGATTGTTTCCCAAGGTGTGAATGCTTTGCGAAGCCCTGAGCATGGCTTGGTGCTAGTGACACATTATCAAAGGCTTTTGAGTTATATTCAGCCTGATTTTGTTCATGTGCTTTCAGAAGGCCGCATTGTGACCTCCGGAGATAAAAGCTTGGCCTTGAAACTCGAGGAAAAAGGCTATGGATGGATTGAGCAAGAAAAGGGAGCCTCTTTGTGAAAGAAATGATTGCCTCACAATTTGAGAAGCAAATTTTGGGCTCTGAGCCTTGGCTGAAAAGCCTCCAGAAAGAAGCCATGAGCCGTTTTTCTAGCTTGGGTTTTCCGACCCTAAAGCAAGAAGAGTGGAAGTATACTAATGTAGAGCCCATCCAAAAACTTCCTTTTCAATTTTTGGATTTAAATGAGAGCTCTTTCCCCTCCATTGAGCAGAATCACGAACAGCTTAGCGCACGTTTGGTTTTTTTAAATGGTCATTATGTGGAAAAACTTTCGTGGACCAAAGGGCTAGTTCCTGGGGTCTTAGCGGGTTCTTTGAGGCATTTCTTAAAAGAGAAGCGAGAAATTGTTGAAGCCCATCTTTCTCGATACGCCTCTTTTCAAAATCATTCTTTTGTTGCTTTGAATACGGCTTTTATCCAAGACGGGGCTTTTATTTATCTGCCTCATGGTATGATCTTAGATAAACCCATTGAAATTCTTTTTATTTCAGAAGGAAAGGCTTCGTTTGTTTCGCAACCTCGCAATCTCATCGTAGCAGAGGCTTTGAGCCAAGCTTCGATTATCGAGCAATACCAAGGGAGAGCTTCTTCTCCTTATTTTACCAATAGTGTCACCGAAATTTTTGCAGCGGACTCTGCCATCATAGAGCATAGCAAGATCCAAGAAGAGAGCGAAAAGGCCTACCATATTTTTTCTTTGGGCGTTCAGCAAGAACGGCAGAGCAAAGTAACTTCGCATTCTATTTCCCTGGGAGCGGCTCTTTCTCGGCATGATCTTACTTCCTTGCTCCATGCCGAGGGCGGCGAATGCGTGATGAATGGCCTTTATTTAACGAGAGGGCAACAGCATGTCGATCATCACACCACGATCGATCATGCAAAAGCCCATTGTGTCAGCCAAGAACTCTACAAAGGTATTTTGAGCGGCCATTCGAAGGGGGTGTTTAACGGCCGAGTGATTGTGCGCCCTCATGCGAAAAAAACAAATTCGAGCCAAGCCAATAAAAATCTTTTGCTTTCAGAGGGAGCTGAAATCGACACACAGCCCTTGCTTGAAATTTTTAACAATGATGTAAAGTGCAGCCATGGGGCCACCACCGGCCGCCTAGACCCCAAACAAATTTTTTATTTAAAAAGCCGCGGAATCAATGATGCCTTCGCTAAAAGTTTACTCAGCTATGCCTTTGCCAGCGAAATTTTAGAAAAATTAAAGTTCAATTTCTTAAAAACAAAACTCCAAACCGTTTTATTCGATCGTTTGATGGAAAATATTCGGGAGGAGTTGCAATGAATATGACAGCCTCCCTTCCCAAGAAAGCCGCCGGCGGAAAATTTGACGTGGAAAAAATCCGCCAAGACTTTCCTATTCTCCATCAGAAGATACAGGGAAACCCCCTTGTTTATTTTGACAACGCCGCTACTTCCCAAAAGCCCCTTCAGGTGATCGAGGCCATGCAGCAGTATTACCGCGAAGACAATGCCAACATCCATCGAGGAGTTCACACGTTAAGTGAAAGGGCCACTGAAAAATATGAAAAGGCCCGGATCAAAATTCAAAAATTCCTAAAGGCTAAAAATCTACAGGAAATTATTTTCGTGAAAGGCACCACCGAAGCCATCAATCTGGTGGCGCAAACTTATGGCCGAAAAAATATTGGGCGAGGCGATGAAATTTTAATTTCCTATCTCGAGCATCATTCTAATATCGTTCCTTGGCAAATCCTCTGCGAACAAACAGGAGCCAAGCTCAAAGTGATTCCCATGAATAAAAAAGGGGAGTTGTTGCTCGATGAATTTGAAACACTCCTCTCAGAAAAAACGAAGTTTTTGGCTCTTGCCCACGTATCGAATGCCTTAGGAACGGTGAATCCCGTGAAATGGATGATTCAGAAAGCCCATGCCTGGGGGGTTCCGGTGCTCATCGATGGGGCCCAAGCGGTCCCTCACTTAGCTGTCGACGTGCAAGATCTCGATTGCGATTTTTACGCCTTTTCGGGGCATAAATTATTTGGCCCCACGGGAATTGGAATTTTATACGGCAAGGAGAAGTTTTTAGATGCCATGCCTCCCTATCAAGGTGGGGGCGATATGATCTTGCAAGTGAGTTTTGAAAAAACCACGTACAATGCCTTGCCCTATAAATTTGAAGCGGGAACTCCTCCTATCGCAGGGGCCATTGGTTTGGGCGCCGCGATTGATTATTTGAATCAGATCGATTTCTTAGCGGCGCTCGCCCATGAACATCAAGTGCTCCACTATGCCACAGAAAGACTTGAGCAAGTTCCGGGCATTAAAATCATTGGAACCGCGCAAGAAAAGCGGGGAGTCATTTCATTCCAGTTAGAAATGATTCATCCTCACGATATTGGAACTATTTTAGATCAATCGGGCGTTGCAATTCGTACGGGCCATCATTGTGCCATGCCGGTGATGCAATGGTTCGGCTTGCCAGCCACTGCAAGGGCCTCTTTCGCTTTTTATAACACAGAGCGAGAGGTGAATGTGATGGTAAGAGCACTTGAATGCGTCAAACAATTATTTGGTTAAAACTGTCATTCTCGGATAATTATGAATGACCTCAAAGAACTTTATCAAGAAGTGATCTTAGATCACAACAAGCAACCCCGCAATTTTTTCAAAATGCAGGAAGCAAGCCACCATGCGGAAGGTTACAATCCGCTTTGCGGAGACCAAATTTCCCTCTTTTTGAAAATGAAGGGAGATGTGATTTCGGAGATCAGTTTCCAAGGATCGGGTTGTGCCATCTCGAAGGCCTCGAGTTCGATGATGACCACCCTCGTGAAGGGAAAAACAAAACAAGAAGCTGAACAACTCTTTGAAAGTTTTCATCAAATGGTAACCGGGAATGTGGGGGATGCTCCTCCCGCCAGCTTAGGAAAGCTTGCGGTATTTTCAGGAGTGTGCGAATTTCCTGCTCGCGTGAAATGTGCGTCTTTAGCTTGGCACACCTTAAGAGCAGCGTTGGAAGGGAAAGAAGAAAAAGTAAAGACGGAATAGGTGATTTATGGAAGAAACACAAAACCCAGAAAAATTAAAAGAGCAGGTGATCGAAGTTTTAAAAACTTGTTTTGATCCTGAAATTCCTGTGAATATTTATGAGCTAGGGCTTATTTATGAGGTGAATATAAATCCTCAGTCTGAAGTGGCTGTTCGCATGACTCTCACTTCTCCGGCTTGTCCGGTGGCGGGAAGTTTACCCCCGGAAGTAGAAGGAAAAATCAAAGCGGTTCCAGGAGTGAGTTCGGCTAAGGTGGAAGTAATATGGGATCCGCCCTGGACCCCTGAAAAAATGACAGAAGCGGCCAAACTCATGTTGAATATGATGTAAGTATAAGTGTGAATAAGTAGACTTTATGAAGTTTTATTTCAAAAAATTAGAATTTAATACCTATCAAAACAATCTTTTAAGTTTAGAGCCCAGTCTGAAAAATCATCTTCAAGATTTAGATTTTTTTCATATTTTAGATCTTACTCAAGATGCCTATATTTGGGTGAAGGAAAGTAGTATAGAAAATGGTGTACTTACCACTCAAGTGCTTCATACCACCTGCATGATAAGCATCAACGAACTCGATGAGCCTTGTTTGTTAGGTGATATCAACCAGTTTCTTCGAGAGCAGTTGCCTCGTAATAAGTTCTACCTTCATAATAGTTCTCTTCGTACAAAGAATTTATGTGAATCGGATACTAAATGCGATAGAAATGCCGATGCCCATTTGAAGTCTTTTCTTTACGGAAGCCCTACTCAATCGATAATTGTAAAAAAAGGAAAACCTCTTTTTGGTGAATGGCAACGTCTTTGTCTCATTGATTTGGATGGTCCTCGCACTCGTCAGTTAATGGTGCAAGTGATGGGAGAGTAAATTTTCCTAGAGGCCCATGCATTCTTCTTTATTTATTCAAGATCTTACGGTGGTGATGCTCATTGCAGGGGCAGTGACCATTCTTTTTCGTCGCCTTTGCCAACCGGTCATCTTGGGCTATATCCTGGCCGGAGTTATCATTGGGCCTTATAGCCCTCCTTTTTCTTTAATCCATAATCAAGAAATTATTCATACGCTGGCGGAGCTTGGTGTTATTCTCCTTCTGTTTAGTTTAGGTTTGCATTTTAATTTGCAAAAACTCGGCCGAGTGGGACTTGCGGCTTTCATTGCGGCTTTTTTCGAAATCCTCTTCATGGTGTGGATAGGAGATGAAATAGGAAATTACTTGGGATGGAATGATTTGAATTCTCTTTTCCTGGGAGGCATCCTCGCGATTTCTTCTACTACCATTATTGTTAAAGCCTTTGAGGAGCTGGGTCTTATTGAAGAAAAGTTCTCAGAGCTTGTTTTTGGAGTTTTGATTGTCGAAGACATTCTTGCGATGGCGCTCATTGCCTTGCTTTCTAGCATTGCATTGACTGGCTCTCTCCAAGTGAGAGAGATTTTTCAAACCCTAGGTCGTTTAGGCATTTTTCTTACCCTGCTTTTGGTGTTGGGACTTCTTCTCGTGCCTCCCTTACTGCGCTGGATTGATCGCTTTAAAAGCAAGGAAACTATGCTCGTCAGCGTGCTTGCCTTATGTTTTGGGGTTTCTCTCATAGCCATCCAGCTTGGTTACAGCGAGGCCTTAGGGGCTTTTATCATCGGCGCTATTATCGCTGAGGTGAAAGGTATTACGAAAGTGGAATCTCTCATATTGCCCATACGCGATATGTTTAGTGCTATTTTTTTCGTTTCAGTGGGAATGATGATTAATCCGGTGCATCTTCAGGCGCATTGGCCTTTGATCTTGCTTCTGTGCGGAGTAGTCATTATCGGCAAGGTACTTACCTGTAGTTTTGGAACCCTGATTGCGGGCTATGATTTGAAAACTTCTTTTCGAGTGGGTATGAGTCTTGCGCAAATTGGTGAGTTTTCGTTTATTATTGCGACTCTCGGTTTAAGTCTGAAGGTGACGAACGAAGCATTATACCCCATTGCGGTGATGCTTTCCGCGATCACCACGTTTACCACCCCCTATTTGATTCGCTATTCTGACCGAATCGCAGAGGTTTTTCTTCGTCTTTCGCCTGCCCGCTTGGTGAAGCTTTTGCGGCTTTACACCATCTGGTTGCAAAAAGCCTTTCATCAAGGCTCTCAAGACGAATCGCGCGCAGAAATCAAGCGAGCGCTTTTGCAATTGGCGATCAATTTAGTATTGGTTGCAGGAATTTTCATTGTCGCCAATTATGCGGCAGATCGATTAGGGTTTTACTGGCCCAATCGGCCTTCATGGCTCTACGATTTAAATCCTCTCTTATGGGGCCTAGGAATGCTTGTTTCCCTTCCTTTGCTTACTGTTTCCTTCTCAAAATTTAAAAAAGTGGGAGATCATTTTACGAAACGCGTTTTCTCGCTTCAGACTGTTTCTATAGAAAAGCTCGATTTGCTGAGAGTAATTTTTTCGAATATCTTTCTTTTTGCCGGCATTTTAGGAGTAGGACTCTGGATTCTTATTTTAAGCGCAGCCATGTTTAATAATTTTTCGGTGCTGATATTTCTCGTGATGCTCGTGTTATCTTTGGGCTTTGTATTTCGGCGCCTTTTTATCAAAATCTATTCCAAAGCCCATAGTGCTTTATTAGACACTTTATCAGACCCACTTACAACCTCAAAGGAGAAACGGGGGCAAACGAAGGGCTCGCCTCCGTGAATATCTTTCCTCTTTTTAAATCTTTCATAGAATCGCTTAAGCCCTGCAGGCTTAAAGGATACATCTTGAAAATTTTTGAAATCGCATGAATGGTGGCATGAGAATTCCAGCAGTGTTCGGGCTCCGGGTTGAGCCAGATGCTCGAAGGGTAATGGTCTTTCACTCTTTTCAGCCAATTGAGCCCTGCCTCTTTTTCACTTTCCCAATAATTGATGATTCCATTGGGCACAAACAGCTCATAGGGGTTCATGCAGGCATCTCCCACAATAACCACATAGAAGCTTTTCCTAAACTTTCGAAAGAGCTCATGGGTGGGAATCGATTTTCCCATTCGCATATCGGTAAAAACTTTCGAATAAATGCAATTGTGAAAATAGAAATGCTCGAAAGCCTTGAAATGATTGGAAGCGTGGGCTGCAGAAAAAAGCGCTTCTACCATTTGCGCGTATACATCCATGCTACCGCCGACATCCATCAAAAGTAAAAGTTCTGTTTGGTTTTTATGGGGAGCTTCAAACACGAGTTCGATTTCCCCCGCATTTTTACAGGTTTCGTCGATGCTTTTTTCAATATTGAGTTCTTCGGCCATTCCAATGCGATCAAATCTCCTTAATTTTTTTAAGGCGACTTGAAGTTGTCGAGTGTCTAAAATTTGATCATGACGATAATTCTGAAAGCGTCGTTCTTCCGCAATTTTCACGGCCATACGGCCGCCACCAGGCCCCCCGATACGTATGCCAGAAGGGTGGGCTCCGGAATGCCCAAAGGGAGAAGTGCCGCCGGTGCCAATCCATTTGTTACCCCCATGATGTTCTTCCATTTGCTCCTTGAGGCGTTCCAAAAATTTTTTGCGCAGTTCTTCCAAGGTAAGAGGATCAATTTGTGGCATCGCAGGGCGTTGAGAAGGATCTAAGCTTTTATTGAGCCAATTTAACAATTCCTCGTGCATATTTAATTTTGCGGGAATATCTCGAAAGCACATTAAGAAAGCTTGATCGTAAGCATCATAGAGGGCTTCTGATTTCACTAATACGGATCGTGCGAGATAATAAAACTTATCTAAAGAAGAATCTGCCAGGTCTTCGGACAAAGCGTGCATGAGATAGAGCCATTCTTGAGTGCCTACCGGGATTTTCAAGGCTCGCAAGGCATAGAAAAAAGTTAGCAGAAGCATAAACTCTTAAAAGCGGCCTCTTCCCACGGAAGCCGGCAATAAATCTTGCTCGTTTTTGAGTAAACAGCCGATCAGGGGAGTTTCGCGATCTAAGGTTTTCGGATCAATTCCCATGGCGATCAAGGCTTGGAGCCAATCGATGAGCTCAGAAGTGGAAGGAGGTTTTTTTAAATTTTGTTGGGCGCGAATACGAAAGAATTTTTCCATCGAAAGCTTCATGAGTTTGGAATCGATATCCGGAAAATGAACTTTTACGATGCGCGCCATCATTTCTTCATCCGGAAATTCAATGAAGTGAAACACGCAGCGACGCAAGAAGGGATCTGGCAATTCCTTTTCGGAATTAGAAGTAATCACCACCATGGGGCGTCGCTTAGCTACGATTTCGTCACGCGTTTCGTGGATGAAGAAGCGCATCTCATCGATTTCCGCGAGAAGATCGTTGGGAAACTCCAAATCGGCTTTGTCAATTTCATCAATCAATAAAACGACGGGCTCTGGAGCGACGAAAGATTCACCCAATTTTCCAAGTTTAATGTAGCGTTTGATATCCGAAACATCGCCATCGCCGAAGCGGCTATCGTTTAAGCGCTGGACGGTATCGTACACATATAAACCTTCTTGCGCCTTGGTGGTCGATTTGATGTTCCAGCGCAAAAAAGGGCGCTTCAAAGAGCGAGCGATCGACTGAGCGAGCAAAGTTTTGCCTGTGCCGGGCTCCCCTTTAAGTAACAGAGGTCTGCCAATGGCCAGCGAAACGTTCACCACTTCTTGAAGCTCAGGGGAGGCGACGTAATCGTCGGTTCCCTCATAAGAGATTTTTTGTACTTTGGTCATGGAGATGCATTAACGGAAAGGAATACCTAGAATCAACCGCTAATTTATTTAGGAGGCAATATTTTGAATCCTTCCTTTTTGGCAGCTTGTGAAAGTCTTTCATCTAGGCAAACAAAGCTTTGGCTTTGTGGATGATCTGAAAAAGCCACTAGAGCGGCGGCTAGTTGCAGAGAATCTGCCGCTCTTAAGGAATGGTTCTTTAAAAGACGAATCGCCCTTTGTTTTACGGATTCAATTTCTTTTACTACATGCAGGCTTGCCTGCAAAATTTCCCAATGCTGCAACGCTTTTTCTAAATTATCGGAGGACATCTGTGCCATTCTTTCTAAACGACAAAGTGCTGAAATTACTTCAATGGGTGTTAATGTCCAAATTAAAATAGAAGGGTTTTCTTTTTGAAGTTGAATGAGTCCATCAGAAGTGTCTTCTTGTACAATCAATGGCAGAAGCGCAGAAGAATCCCAGAAAATCATCGGCCTTCTTCCCTTTCCTCAATCAACAAGCGAACTGCGCTTTTTCCGCCTTTGGTTTTTACCAAGTGAGATTGTATCCATTTGGAGAGAGGAAGTTTCGCAGAAGCTCTTTGGACCACGCCTTTCTTTTCGAGATGGTTGAGTAAGTCCTCTTCTCCCAATTCATTTTCAAGATGAGAGCATGAAGAAATTTTAGCTACCGGATGATTGCGATCGAATACGATGATTTCTTCCCCTCTCTTTACTTTTTTTAGAAGTGCACTGAGGTTGTCTTTGAGACTAGAAATATTGACAGTAATCATGGTTTTAATATAGCCTTATAATATGGCCATGTAAAGGCCTTTTTAAAAAAGAAAACCGCGAAATCTGTTTTTTTCATACTCTCTCCTTATCAATTTGAAATAAAGCACGATCTTCCAAGCGGCCCTTATGAATCAACCTCTAATTTAGGCCATTGTTTCAAATAATTTGAGGGCGTGATAGGAAGGCCCTGCCCTTATTGAGTTATTTGGTCAAGCAGGCGCAAGAATTCTGATGGGTTGATGATTTGACAGCCCTTGTATTTTTTTACTTCGAGTAAAATTTTATCTCCACTTATCAAATAGTCTGCCTTTCCCAGATTTGCCAATTGCAAAAATTTTTCATCGTCAGGATCTGTCAGTGAAGGGACTTTCACTTGTTTTTCAGGAATGATTTCCACAAAAGGGAGAAGTTCTTCTTCGATGAAGTATTTTATTTCGTCCTCACTGAGTTTGAATTTGGAATAGGCAAGAACTCGAAGATATTCATCCAATATCGATCTTGAAAGCAGATAGGTAAATGTTTGATTTTTCCACAAAGGAAGCAGTTGGGAAGAGATTCCTTCAAATAACAAAGCTGATACGAACACATTGGTATCGAGAACTGCCTTGATTTTCATGAATGCATCTTTGCTCGCGTGTGTTGAATGGCTTTTGAAATATCGCCTTCATTGAGCCCCAAAGCTTTTATCTTTTTACGAATTTGACCCAGGCGCTCCTCCCGGGTTTTGATTTCTACGGGCTTGAGCAAAATGATGCCTCTCTCATATGAAACATCAAAGTAATCGGAATTCCCCGCTTGATCGACAATTTCCTTGGGGAGAGTAATTTGGTTTTTATAGGTACGCTTGGCTAACATAAATACTCCTGTCAGAAGCTACGATAGTAATGAAGTAATGATACATTAATATAGGAAATAAATCAAGCTAAAAGCATGCCTGCGTCCCCTCAATCAATCATCTCTTGTTGAAAGAGTGCGCGATCTTCTAAGCGAATCGCCGTGAGTTTTCGGCCCCACACGCAGCCGGTATCGAGGGCCATAATGTTTTCTTCGTTCACTAAGCCCAAAGAAGCCCAATGCCCAAAAATTACAATGTAAGAATGGGTTTCGCGATGAGCTAAGCGGAACCAAGGAATTAAATCGCTAGGCGCTTTATCGAGCGGCCCCTTGAATTGAAAAGAAGGATCTCCGTTCGCTGTGCACATGCGTAGTTGAGTAATCACTTGAAGGGTGGTGATCAGTGCATCAGGGTTTTTGGAATACCGAAACTCTTGGAGAAATTCTTTCCAAGCTTTTCCTTGAAGCCTGGCTTGGCCCTCTTGGTTCCATTGAAGCAATTGGGCTAAGGTGTAATATGGCAGCAGGCCCGCATGCACCATGATATAGTTGCCTTCATTGTGCACAAAAGCTTGCTTTTTCAACCAGTAGATCAATTCCTTGCGATCGGGGGCTTGGAGAATGGCCTCTAAAGTATCGAGCGATTTTTCGGGGCTGATGTTTTGAGAGCGGCAAAGCAAGTGGATATCGTGGTTGCCCAAAACCACCTTCAGGGAATTTTGATTTTGTACACACCATCGCAGCATTTCGAGCGAACGAGGGCCACGATTTACCAAATCACCCACGAGCCAAAGTTGATCAGAGGGAGAATGAAAGGAGATCTTTCCCAAAAGTTTTTGAAAAGTGAGATAACAACCTTGAATGTCGCCGATCGCATAAGTAGACATGGTAACCTTAGTTTAGTACCAGGTAGAGCTGCAAGGTCTTGTAATAAAGAAGGAAAATTTTGTAAACTATCTCTTGAGGTTCTTATGAAAAAAATATTTTTTGCTTTCATTTTGGGAATGGGCTTTTTTGCCTTTGCCTCTGTGGGATACGCCCGCGCGCAGATTGTAATCGGGGGTTTTGGAGGCTATCCGGGCTATTATGGCTATGGGCCGGTTATCGGCTACCCCAGCCCTTATCCGCCGGCTTATGTGCCCGCCCCTTACTATCAGCCTTATTATGGATATTACCCTTATGGGCCTATTCCCGTGGCCACCGGTGCGCCGTTTATTTATAGCAATCAAAGAAAATAAAAATTATCCCTCAAATTCAAAAAAGCCCGGTGCGGTAAGGCACAGGGCTTTTTGTTTTTAATGCTTTGCTTTTTTATTCCGGTGTTACCCGAGGGATGGTGGGGAACGCTTCACGGATATCATTCATAGCTTCTGGCATCACATCCCGCACGAGGCCTAGTGTATTCGGATCATGGAAAATAGTTTGGTAAGTTCCAGATTCTGTATGGCTCAATGTGGCTCTTTTTATAGCAAGTGCGAGACCAAAGCTGGGATAGATTTGAGTCATATACGTGATGATCTCTAATTCTCTACGTATGCTGCGAGAACGTTCATTACCTTCTAGGGCAGCATCTCGTAAGTCCAAGAGAGCCGTTGTTAAAGCTCTGGGTTTCAATTTATCTCTTCCGCGTAAATTTTTCCAACTAGCTTCTTGAACTTTTAACTCTTTGGCAAAGTAATTAAGTTCATTCATTTCTACATTGGGAGGAACCTCCCATTCATTTTGCGTAGCATCGGGGAGCCGGAAGGGGGCGTAATAATCCCTGTATCTAATGCGCAAACGCGTTGGAGCATCCCGCGCAACCCGTTCTCGATAAAACAGAACTTCTTCTTCACGGATGGCAATTTCACGATCCACATAGGCGTCGAAAATTCGTAACTCTGCTTCGGTGGGTGGATTGCTCAAATGAATTCCCTCTGGAAGAGCTGCTCGGACCACTCGATTTTCTCTTGGAGCTGCTTTTGCGACAGCTGTCATTTCTCTTAAGAGACGAAGGTCTCTCGGATGGGGGAGAAGGAAGTGTCTTCCAAACTCACGTCGATCCGCGGGAAGTTTTGCAGCAAAAGCGGGATCAGGGCCTAGTTCAGCGAGATCAGAGACAGTGAGTGCAGCATGGCGAGTCATTAAATCACCCATGCCTCCGGCTCTTGCAATGAGAGAACCTCCAATCACATGAGGAAAAGCAAGAAAATTGTTTGCACAATTTTCTAAGGTTTGTTTTCCACTTCCAAAATAGATATCAGGTCGCCACGTTTCCACTTGTTCGGGTGTTAAACCTCCTTCAGGGTTGGTTCCGGCAATTACCGCTCCATCTTCTGCAAGTTCTCGTATCATGCGTTCGGTGGCAGCGGGATCTTTTGTAAACACATCAGGACTTCCTAAGTTGATAAGTACATGTACCCCTTTGTGTGCCTCTTCTACTTTCACTCTTCGAGTTCCTTGGCTCATGAACTTTTTGAAAGGATCATTTTGGATATCTTCGCGGCCTTCCCAAAGAACGCCTTTTGTGTCCGTGACAGTGATGTTTTCAGGTCGTGCACCATTATTGATAAGTTCGTAGTAAACGCCATATCCGCCTGCACCTGCACCATGGATTAAGAAAGTTGCATTTTCCCAATTGCGTCCAGGATGCTGGATGCTGCTATGTTTAAGCCAGCTATGAACATAGGCCGCAAAAACTACACCGGTTCCTTGCATGTCGTCATCCCAAACGGCATTTTTACCTTCTAGATGCTCTCTCATGTAAGGCAGCACGTGAGCCAGTTGCCTGAGGGACAAGTCTTCAAGATTGATAGCTCCCACGTTGGGTGCATAGGCTCTCACAAAGCGGGCAAAGCCCATAGATTGAAACTCTCTCATTTTTTCAGGGATTTGTTGTTCGGGTAGATCTAAGAGCTCTCGCACTTCAGCATCGGTAAAATAATGGGTATATGAAATAGGAAAAGCACTCACCCCTGCAGGATCTCTCAGCCATTTTGTCTTTCCAGACATAATCACTTGGCCCATAGCACCCGCAATGATTTCAATTTTTCGAGCACGACGTAGCAAGGTTTCTGCATTGACGTGCTCCACCGCTTTTAATATGCGACTGACATCATAAGGTAAATTGACTGCTTCTCCTAATCCTAAGAGAGCTCCACTCATGGTGATGACAGCACCAAAATCCCATTTGCCAGTGAGCACTTCAAGCCCTCTCACTGGATCTACGCGTATTTCTTCCGTAGGGTTTGCTCCGTAAGGTGCATATTCTGCAGCTCCATCCATAGGAATAATTGTGCTCGTTTCAAGATTTATTCCATGAGTGCTAATTCTTCGGGAGGAACGAACATATCCGGCTCTATCGCGTAAAGATAAAGTTAGATTTGTAAAATTATGCGTGTCAGCAACATTACGTCGTGTAGGCGTAAAGGGAAGTTCTCTACGGGGAATATCGACTGTAGCAGGAGTGCCATCATTGGGCATTTGAGCGATAGGTGGAGCTGCTCTTACCTCTGTAACCGCTCTAGCATCTTCATCTTGTGCCGACATTTGAAGGGGGCGATTCACAAATTCTTCGCCAGGGGGCTTTTCAAAACTTACACTTGAAGTCGGGCCCACCGCCGCTCCTGCGAGTGCGGGGCCGAGCGGCCACCTTGAGGGAGAGGTTTGTATGGATTGACTGTGAGTGATGGCATGGAGCTGGGCATCTAAGGTATGTTCGTAGGCCTGCACTCTTCCCCCGGTGGCCATTCCCATAAGAGCCATGCCGGCTCCCATCTGAATATTGGTGATCTCTGCTCTGACGAGCCTGTCTAAATAAGAACCTTCTTCATGAGTGGTAAAGCCAAATCTTGCAGAAAGCTCATGCCCTATCACCATGGCATTGCTTTGAGCCATGTGGGTGACGATGAGATTTTGACCGGCTCCTAAATGCCCCATGGCTTTGAGGGCTAAGAAATCAGTGAAAGTGCCTCTCCACCCATCGGCATCGAAGATTCCTCCGCCCTCAAGAGTGGGGGGAGTGTTCAAAATGTGATTCACAGTTCTAAAGGCGCTGACTTCAGTTCCTAGAGCGAGGGTGTAGGCAAGGCCTTGAGTAAGACGGGGAGCCGCTTGGAGTAAACGTAAAGAAGAGGCGCCTTCAAGAAAGCCTAGCCTTGCAAATCGAAAAGCGAAGGAGCCCACACTCATGGCGGCAAGAGAGCTGATATCTCCCGCTTGCCTTGAGAAGTTAGCTAAAGCAGAGTCCATGGCGATTTGAGTTGAACTGAATTCGATGTTTCCAGCAGAAAAAGAAGAACCGCGCTCTAAAATTGAGCTGCTCATGACCACTCCTTCATTAAATAAATGGTAGTCGCTTTTAAGCTACTTCGGCATTTTTGTTAGGGAGTTGCTATAAATTTAAAGTTTTTTTGTAAACTATTATTTACTTAACGCAGATTTAATTCGGCTCCGTGGCGCAGGGTTTCTTCCGTGCGAATTCGGGCCGAGGCGAAGCGGCTAAGATAATGAGGATCATCCGGATCATCGAAACTTCCCCCAATCGTGCGCCTAAAACCCACTTTACCCGCGATTTGGGGCAAGAAGTGACTAAACACATTCGAAGCAAAAGGGCCATGGGCCACTAAAACATCCACCCCTTCGTCATTTAAAATGGCAGTGGAAGAGAGCCGGGTTTGATGAAGCGGAAGTTTCCAATTTTCTTTTTCACAGACTCTCGCCATTAATTTTTGAACAAGCTCTGTCTTGAGAGAAGAAGGTAAAATTACTCCATTGCCCATGATTAAAGCGGCAACGGTATCAGAGATAAACGAATCTGCGGCTGCCAGCCTTTCCCAAAGAAGGGCCGTGCCGTGAGACCAATCGTGAATGCTCTCGTTAATTTCACCGGGAGTAGCCAGCGTAGTTTGCGGAGTGAGTAAGCTTTCTAATTTTTGAGCGTAGCCTTCAATGCGTTGAACGAGCTGGTGACGGGTTTTTTCATTTAAAGAATAATCTTCTCCGCTTCGAAGTTCTTCGGCCACCGCTCTCGCAAATAGAATTCTTTCTTGCGGGGGAAGATGGCGCCAGTTTTCTAAATCATTTCCAAAAACATGATTCAGCGCGGCACGGGGAGAGGGGGTGCTTGTGAAGGTGATTTTTTGCGGGGGCACTGCAGCACGGCGTGGCCGGCCCAAGCGCCCCACGTAAAACCTTCCGCCAGCCTGGGGGCCCGTGCCTGAATCTTTGGCCCCTCCGAAAGGTTGCCTCCTCACCATGGCTCCCACCTGACTTCGGTTCACGTAAGCATTGCCCGCGAGAATGCGCCTTAAAAACTGGAGGATGTTTGTAGGATCGCGCGAGATGAGGCCCGCCGTAAGGCCATAAGGAGATTGATTGGCAAGATCGATAGCTTCCCCCACATTTTTTACTTTCATCACTGCCAGGGCAGGGCCAAAAATTTCTTCTTGGGCAAAGCGTTCTTGGGGAGAGCCTCCCTCAAAAATCCAAGGCCCGATGTAATGGCCGGGAGGAGGGGAAGAGCCGCCAGAAGGGGCGTGAGCCTTGCCCCAACGGGCTCCCAGGTCGAGATAATGTTTTACCTTTTCGAAAGCGCGTTGATCAATTTGCGGGCCCACTTGAGTTTCGGGATGGCTCGGGTCTCCCATCATCATCGATCGAGCTCCTTCGATGAGTCTTTTCATCAAGGCATCGGCGACCGATTCCACTACAAAAACTCGGGAAGTAGCCGAGCAGCGCTGGCCGCTCATGAGAAAGGCGCCGTCGAGAATAGCCTTCACGGCCACATCGAGATCGGCCGTTTCATCTACGATCATGGCATTTTTGCCGCCGGTTTCAGCGACCACCAGCTTGTTACCATGGCGGCGCGGTGGATTTAAGCGCGCCGTTTCCATGATTTGACCAGCGGTATTTTTAGAACCCGTGAAAACGACAAAATCCACTCCTTCGTGTTCGACTAAGGCTTGTCCTACTTCTTTCCCCTCGCCGGGCAAGAACTGAAGCGCTTCGGGTGGCACTCCTGCCTCGCGCAAAATTTCTACAAGATATTGCCCCACGGCTGGAGTTTGCTCTGAAGGTTTAAGAATCATGGCGTTGCCTAGGGCAAGCCCACCGGCCACTTCGCCCAGCGCAATGGCGAAAGGGAAATTGAAGGGGCTAATGGCTATACCCACGCCTAAGGCCTCTCGATGTTGAGAAACTTCCAAGGCATCGAGGGCATAAGCGCGCAAAAAATCGATGCCTTCATGCACTTCGGCCAGTGCCAAATTCCAAGGTTTGCCAGCTTCCTTCACCAAATAGGCGGCAATTTCATACTGCCTTTCGCGCACGAGATCGGCCGCCCTATTTAAAATGCGGGAGCGCTCGCTTTGGGAAATTTGAGACCACTGAGCGTATCCGGCTTGAGCACTTTGCACGCTTCTTTCCACTTCAGAGGCGCTAGGGTTCCAAATTTCGCTAACGCTTTCCGGCCAATTGCCTGGGTTTACATTGAGGCGATCCATTTCGCGGTGGCGCGGATAGCTTTCATCGCCTCCAATCAAAGGATGAACGGGCAAGGGAAAGCGGGCTTCTAAGGCTTTTAAGGCAGAGGCCATGGCTTCTCGAACAGAGGCTTTGGAAAAATCAGTTTCCGGCTCATTCACGAAGGAGTGGGGGGCGGGAGCAACTTGAGAAAAAGCAGAAACTCTCTTTCTGCGGGCGCGATAGGCAGGCCAAGAGCCCGCCGTATGCGTTTCGCCGATGGCGGAATTTAATTTTACTTCGTCTAGCCGACGAACCATATAGCCCAAGCCATTCGACATCGAACCGAAGGGGCCATAGAAACGAGCGGGGATTCCATATTGAATCACCGCGCGGGCAAGATGGTTTCCCACGCCGCGCAAAAACTGGTGTTCTACCGCTTCGAGGGGAATATTCATTTCGGCTCGCCGGGCTTGAACGTAGGCCATGTCTTCTAAATTATGACTACCAATCGCCACATGAATGACGGCATGTTTTTCGAGAGCCCTCTCGGCTAAGCGCCGGAAATTTTGATCCGTTTCGGCTTGAGTTAAATAAACGGGCACTTTCCAGCCGTTGCGCTCGGAGCGAATTTGTTCATAGCTGTGGTAAGCCCCCTTCACGAGCCTCACCTGGATTTTCTTGCCGTGTCTTTCAGCGTTTTCCAGCACGGAGCGCAAGGTTTGCTCCGACTCTTTGTAATAGGCTTGCACCACCACAGCGGCGTCTTGCCAGCCCTCTAAGTCGGAATGAGTGAGTGCTTTCCATAAAATATCGTAGCTCAAATCGCGGACGGCGTAATCTTCAAGATCAACGTTCACCATCACGGGGGCTCCCGCATCGCAGGCGGTTTTGGCTTCTTTAAAAATTTCAAGAAGGCGGCTGCTTGCGTCTTTTAATGCCCAATCGTGGGCGAGTGGATCTAAACGATGGGTAAGCCCCGAGAGCTTTACCGACACATGGCGAATAGGAACGCCTCCCGCTGTGCGAGCAGGCATATTTTTTTCGTCTTTCCAATCTCGAATCAGTTTCAAGACGGTTTGCATGTAGTGATTGGCTTCTTGAACGCTCACAACATTTTCTTGCACAACATCGAGGGTGGCTTGGATTCCCTTTTTTCTCCATTGATGAGCTTGCTGAATGGCAACTTCGGTTGTTTCGCCGGCTAAAAATCGTTTGGCCATGCCTTTTAAGCCTTGGCGGATTCCCCAAACGACGAGAGATTCTGGCACCCAAGAAGAAATTCCTACGTCTAAGGCTAGCCGAAGCAGGCCACGGCTGTTTTGCCCACCTTGAGGAAAATATTTTCGGAGCAGACCTGGAATTTGAGAGTCAGGGGAATTGGTAGCCACATCCAAAAAACCAATCATGCGTTTTTTGGTGGCTTCATCGCGCAGCATGGCATTGAGGATGCGGTCTTGAAGAATGCGAAAGGGGCTTCTCCATTGCCACGGTTCCCACCACGAGCTTTTGGAAGCTTCGAAAAGCCTTTCACCCCACATATCAAAACCCTTTGGCTCTCTGCTGGAGCGCTCCGAAGCCACTCCACTAGAGTGCGCTTCACGGGTGCTCATTTGGAGCACGTTGGGAAGAGAGCCTTCTGCTTTTAATTCTAGCGCAGAAAGCGAGCGGGGTCCATTCAAGGCTAAAGAGGGAGGCAAAGATGAAGAGTTATTTACGAGGGAAAGATTGCTTCGCTGAGTGGCATGGAGCTGGGCATCTAAGCTTTGTTCGTAGGCCTGCACTCTTCCCCCGGTGGCCATTCCCATAAGAGCCATGCCGGCTCCCATCTGAATATTGGTGATCTCTGCTCTGACGAGCCTGTCTAAATAAGAACCTTCTT